>NPIE01012419.1_pt1 | contig 40635 bp, 36 predicted proteins | sample 8637661 | NCBI WGS metagenome assembly NPIE01 (sample SAMN07420842, study PRJNA396082) | bioreactor metagenome | isolation source: sample BA12 brine-fed electro-methanogenic bioreactor BA | place: Japan: Kochi | collected 2016-12-09 | reverse complement strand
TTTCCCCCTCCGGCATGGTGACCTTTTCGGGTTCCGAATGCCATAGGGGCAGCATTCCCGGCCAGAGCCCTTTCACCTCTTCCGCCGTGTGCCCCTCCCATAGACCGTGATCTATCTCTTTCAAATCTACGTTCATCTCCACGGAGAGGCCCGCGAAAGCCGCCGCCGGCAGAGCTGTTTCCGCGGCCCGCGAAAGGGGGCTTGAAACAACCCTGTCTATATCCGCGCTTTGCAGGACTTCCGCTGCCGCTTTTGCCTGCTCCTTGCCAAGGCTGTTCAGGGGGATGTCCATCTTCCCCTGGAAACGTCCCTCGCGGTTCCAGTCCGTTTCGCCGTGCCGGATCAGGAATAGGCGCTTCATCTAGAGAGCCTCAGCGAAGTTGACCTTGACGGCCCAGAGAAGGTCAACGTCTTCCATAAGAGTTTCAACTACTGGCCCGGGAACATCGTCATCTATCTGGAGCGCTCCCACGGCGAGGCCGCTGCCGTTCTTACGCCCCAGAGCGAAGTTGGCTATGTTGGCTCCCGCCTTGCCCAGAAGGGTGCCAACTTTCCCGATCACGCCGGGGCGGTCGTGGTTGCTGAAAAGCAGCACCGTGCCCTCCGGGACGAACTCTATCCAGTAGCCGCCTATGTTGACCACCCTCTGCCGCCCCTCCTCGGTGACGGTCCCGGAGACGGTTACGTTCTCCCGCGATCCCGGCACGGAGAGGGAAAGCTCGACCTGGTTCTTCCAGGTGCCTCCGGTGGTGCGGGCCTCCTCGACCTTTATTCCCTTGTCGGCAGCGATCAGCGGGGCGGACATGTAGTTGACCTCCGGTCCGTGGGAGAACTCCAGGAAACCTTTGAGTCCGGCGATGGTGAAGGGTGAGTAGTGATAGGGGATCTCGAAGCAGATGGGATCGTCTTCAGGAGAGAAAAGGGGACCCCTGAGGGTGATGCGGATATCCCTGACGGGTTCCTTTACAAGATGGGCGGCGAGAAAGCCCAGTTTCCTGGCCAGGGATAGAAAGGCCCTGCTCCCGTCGGAGAGAGTCTGTTCGACGAAGGGCAGGTTGACGGCATTCTCGCAGGGTTTCCCTTTCAGCGCGGCAAGGAGGTTTGAACAGGCGATGGTCGCCACCGCCGACTGCGCCTCTTCAGTGTTGGCGCCGATATGAGGTGTGAGGACAACCCGGTCACGGATATCTTTCGCCAGGAGGGGGTGGTCCTGCCGTACTGGTTCGCCGTCGAATACGTCGAAGGCGGCACCGGAAAGGTGACCGGAGCGCAGGTTTTCAGCGCAGGCTTCTTCTTCGACAAGCCCACCCCTTGCGCAGTTGATGATGTATGCGCCCCTTTTGCACGCCTTCAGGGCAGCGCAGTCTATCATCCCCCGTGTCTCCCGGGTGAGAGGGACATGAAGGGTAACTATGTCGGCGAGGGAGAGTCCCCCCGCGAGATCGTCTACAAGCCTCACTCCGGCCCTCTCCGCTTTTTCGGCCGAAATGTATGGATCGAAGGCCGTCACCTCCATGCCGAAGGTCCTGCATCTGAGGGCAACCTGGGTCCCAATGCGCCCGAGACCCACGATGAGCAGCCGTTTCCCCGAAAGCTGGCGGCCGACGAATCTGCTCCGCTTCCACTCACCGGAGGTTACGGAGCTGCATGCTTGCGGAACCCGGCGCACGAGGGAAAGCATCAGGGCCATAGTGTGCTCCGTTGCGGCCAGGGTGTTGCCCGTGGGGGCGTTTATTATGACGATGCCCCGGCGGCTCGCTTCGGCAAGGTCTATGTTGTCGAGGCCGACACCGGCCCGCGCGGCTGCCTTCAACTTCTTTGCCGCGCCGAGGACCTCCGCGTCCAGCGGAGTGCCGCTCCGGGTGATCATTCCGTCGACACTGGCTACCGCCTTGAGAAGTTCATCCCGTAAGAGCCCCGTGCGGATCTCCAGCTTTATGTCTCTGTCCTGTCTGAGTATTTCGAGCCCCGCGTCGGAAACCGTCTCCGTCACAAGCACCTTGTACATGGTCATCTGACCTCCCCGTTCCAGGTTTTCCAGGCTTTTTCAATGAAGCCCGGGTTCACATCCAGTCCGCACTTTTCCGCCGCCCCGAAGAGGGTCCCTGTAAGAAGACTTGCCTCCGGCCAGCCCCCCGGGGAGTAGTGGGCGAAGCGCAGGGTGAAAGGCTCCTTCTCCTGGCCTTCGGCCGCCGTAACTCCGAGATCTTCCAGAGCTTTCTTTATGGTCTCTCCCTTACCGGAAGGCATGACCACCGAGGTCAGGGCGGGGGAGCGAAAACGGGCATCCCCGACGAAAAGTTCGAAACCCATTGCTTCGCAGGAGGCCTCGAAAGTACGGGCCATCCGTGCCGTGCTTTCGAATCGCTTTTCCCAGCCGTACTCCTCAAGTATTTGCAGCGAAGCCGCGAGACTGTAGTAGAGCGAAACAGGCGGGGTATAGGGGTTCTGGGGCCGCTTCTTCTCCAGGTATTTCCTGTGGAGGGCGAGATCGAAATAGTATGAGGGGCACCTTCGGGTCTTTGCGGTCTCCCAGGCACGTTCCGAGAGCCAGACAGGGGAGATCCCCGGCGGGGCCAGAAGCCCTTTCTGCGAGCATGACGCGAGGGCGTCTATTTTCCATTTCGAGGGGTAACAGGGTATGGCCCCAAGGGAGCTTACGGCATCCACAAGCACGAGAGGCCCGTCTACCGGAACGGCCGAAGCCATTTCCTTCAGCGGGTTTACCACCCCGGTGGATGTCTCGTTGTGGGTGAACAGGACCGCCTTTGCCCCGGGGTGTTCCGCCAGTGCAGCCGTGACATCATCGCCGGTGAACCCCTGCCCCCTGGCAATATCAACGGGGATTATCTTTGCTCCGGTGCGGGATGCGATCTCACGGAACCTTTCCCCGAATACACCGCAGGAGAAGGAGATGACCTCGTCACCCGGAGAGATGAGGTTCACCGCCAGGGCTTCGAGTGCCCCCGTGCCGGAACCGGGAATGAGGATCACGGGCTCACTGGTCTCGAGCAGCCTTTTCAGGCGTCCGTGGATCTCCTCCACAATGCAGGACCAGGATTCGCTGCGGTGACTGACCATCGGCGCGGCTCCAGCTATGCGGATCTCGTGGGGAACATTCACGGGACCCGGTGTGAACAGATGCTTTTGCATGGATCTCCCCCCTTTTCAAGATAAAAAAAGGCCGGGAGAAATTTCTCTCCCGGCCTGTATTCTGCGAAAACCTCAAAAAACTTTTTCAGGTTTTTATATGGGTGACCGCGGCTCCTCCTCTGCCGGCAAAGGAAGGCCTGCCCTTCCGGACCAGCCGGAAGAGAGAGAAGAGGACCCGCTACCCATGCCAAACAGAATATGATCAAAGATCATTTTGCACCGCTCCCTGAAATAATGAATGTACGCTTTATACCACAAAGGGCGTGAATCGTAAAACGTAAATCGTGAATAGTAAACAGCAGGGGAAGAGCTTGTCATCCTGAGGAACGAAGTGACGAAGGATCGGTAGTTCTGACCGGGATTTTAAGTCCCGTTGGACCTCAGAATGACAAGCCTTTGATCCAACGATTCCCGACTCGTGAATTACTATTCACGGTTTTCCTGTCCGTATTGGAAACCGGAGTATAATTCGACTGGAGGTGAATGAGAATGAAATCCTTCATGAAGAAGCGGTTTTTAAAATATTTGGGGCTTGCTTCATTCTCTGTCCTTCTTTTCGTTTCGGTTTCGTCTGCCGCTATTCCCGTTGTTATGTACGTCGATTTTGACGACCCGCTTTCAGGCCATTTCCGGACAGTTCTTGAACAGGAGATAGTTGCCCTGGGAGGCATTTCGCTGGTGAGCAATGATCACATATCGGTGGAGGAATGCGCCATAGTCTCGGTGACCGGCTTCCGCTACAGGGGAGAGTCGGGGGCGGAACTGGGTTTTGCCTTCTCATACGCCTTCGGGTACGCTGGGCCTGACGAGCCGTATTACTACCTGTACCACAATGTGCTGGTCGGTTATCCAAAGATTGAGGGTCTATCCTGGGCAGCTGCTCAAATAGCGGATGAATTCGATCTGGAACTTTACCTTTACTGGTAGCCGGCAATTCAGCCTGAGGGTATACACTATCTTCTCGACAGAGGAGTCCTGATAAAGTAGTCCTGCCCGTTCCAGTTTGCCTTTCGTATCTTTCCGTCCTCAAGCAGGTTCTCTATCAGCGACCATTTCGCGTCAGTGCGTGCAAGAAGTTCCTCAACCGCGTCCTTTCTCATCGGATGGACAGCTGATATGTCCAGGATGTCTGCCTCAGGGTCTCCTGTCGAAGCGAAGGCGTTGCCCTCGTATCCCGTCAACAGTTCGACGGGGCCCATGTAACCCGAAAAGATGGAGTAAGCTCTTGCAAGAGCGTCTGCCGAAGGGCTCTTTACCCATTTTTCCATCGGCGGGCGAGTGGGTATCGAAATATAGGCGCAACAGGGGATCATCTTCCCGATGTGAGAGGCCGTCGATTGCAGGTTTTGTTCACCGTCATTGATCCCCTGTACGAGCATCGTCTCGGTGAGCAGCCTTCCCTTGTATTCTTTCGCGAAGGCCAGGGAGCCCTTGAGAATACCTCCCAGATCAAGATCCGGGTGGGGACGGTCGACGTGGAGCCATACCTCCTGGATCACAGAATCCACCTTGATGGAAACAAGGTCGAAATCCATGAGATCCCGACGGACGTCATCTCGTCCCATCAGGGAGCCGTTGGTAATGATGGCTGTTGAGACGCCCAAGGCCCTTACGAGCCTGTGAGCCTCAGAGAGCCTTCCGTCGAGCGTGGGTTCTCCGTCGGGAACGAAAGTGACGTAATCGACGCTGTCTCCGCTTTCGCGAACCTTTTCGAGACGTTCTTCCAGGGCTTTGGCAATTTCCTCCGGTTCGAAGTAGTTGCTTCTTTCGGCCAGGAATTTTGTAGTTCGGCCTATCTGGCAGTAAACGCAGGCATAGCTGCAGATTTTTGGCGGTATCGAGTTTATTCCTATGCTCCTTCCGAGACGTCGCGAAGGAACAGGTCCAAATGTCAACATGGTCTCATCACCTCGTAACGTAAGCCTACACCTCAAAGGCGATGGCAAGAAGTGCCAGAAAGCGGCTGATTTACCACCCAACTGGATTGAACGGCTGGAGACTGCAAGGCTCGCCTAAAGCTCCACCCAGTAAGCGCTTCCGTCGCGCACGCGGCTTACGAAGCCGTAGTCGACGAGGCATCTTCGTATCAGCACGTGATCGTCCGAGACGGCCGAGAGGATGGCGTTCAGTTCCCTCTCCGGGTAGCGTTCCCCCGGAACGAGCATTCCCGCTATCCGGCGAAGCAGTGCAACGCGCTCCTTTGCCTTGAGCGGGAAACGTTCCAGAGTGCCATCCTCCCGGAAATATTTGTTTATGATTCGATCATACTCGTCTTCCGTCAGGGCGAAACGATCATCTTCCATCCAGGTGTTGGCTGGAAAATCGACAATTCGTGTCCCCGGTTTCTGGTTCTTCTCCAGGATAACCATCATGGCCAGAAAGGCCTTTGCGTGCCGTGCCCGTTCCTTCATTTTGAAACGGTGGTTCCTGACGGTCGACCGGCTGATGCCCAGGTCGGCCGCTATCCTGGCGTCGTCGTCCCCCCGGAAGAATGCCTCCAGCAGATGTTCCTGGGTATCCGAAACCCCCTTCCAGTGACGCATCAATTTCAGCAGGTTCAGAAACTGATGCCCGTGCTCGCTTTGAACATGGAGGAGTGCGGCAGCTTTGGCTTCCCAGAAGCGCCCATCTGCAGGGAAAACCTCCCCTGGAGCAAAGGTCTTCCCGCAGGACAAGCACACCCATTCGTGTGTCTCCGGATCCTCCATTACACCCTCGGAGAGTTCTCCTATGGAGGCTCTCTCAAAAGCTTCTGTAGAACTAATCACAAACATTCCCCCTTTACGTCTAATTATTTATAGACTTATAGCGGTTAATGTTTGTTTTGTCAATTTTATCTTCATCCTTCTGCAGGGATCTGCCTATGTGTGGCCGGAGCGAGAAAATTCCAGCCTGGCAGGGATCAGGCTTTCTGTGCGGCCTGCAGCCAGTATCTCCCGGGATGAAGAAGGGCGGTTAATCCTTTATACTAAACAAAAGAGAGAGGTGATAAGCATTGACCTGGCGTTCAAAGAGACTGGGGCTTTTCAGCGGGAAGGAGTCGTCCTCAAGGAGAGCTATATACAAGGGGTGCGGTTATGACGATGAGGACCTCTCGCGCCCCCTTATAGGCGTGGTAAACACAGCAAACGACGCAGGATTGGGGCACGTGCATCTCGACAGGCTTGCGGCGCGTGTAAAGGCCGGTATACTGCAGGCCGGGGGCACACCCTTCGAATTCGGCACTATCGCCACCTGCGGCGCTGTACCTATCGGGACGCCTCATTTCCGGTATGAACTTGTCATACGGGATATTGTCGCCTCTTCGGTCGAGATCATGGCCGGCGTTCAGTTACTGGACGGACTTGTCCTTCTGGCCTCCTGCGACAGCATCATCCCCGGTGTCATCATAGGAGGGATACGGTCCGGACTGCCCTCGATCTTCCTTTCAGGGGGTCCTCAGCTCGTGACAGGTTTCGAGGGCCGGAAAGCCGTCATGAGCGAGCTGGATCAGCTTGTCTTCGGCTCCCAGTACGGTGACGAGGATATATCACAAAAGATACGCTACCTGGAGGATCACGTCTGCCCCGGACCAGGCGCATGTTCCCTGATGGGGACTGCGAACACTATGCAGATCCTTGCCGAGGGGATAGGGATGTCCCTTCCCGGTTCGGCCACCGTTCCCGCCGTCTACGCGGAAAAGGAACGCTTCGCCACCCAAACGGGGCGGCGGATCGTTGAGATGGTAAAAGAGGATCTTACTCCGGACAAGGTTCTCACGAAGAAGAACCTTCTCAACGGCATCATCCTCACCATGGGCATTGCCGGGTCGACGAACGCGGTCCTCCACCTTCTGAGCCTGGCCCGGGAACTGGATATAGACCTGACCCTCGATGATTTTGACAGCATCTCCGGGAAGGTTCCCGTCATTTCGCGGGTCGTTCCCACGGGGAAGGCTACTGTGATAGATCTCCATCACGCCGGAGGGGTTCCGGCTGTTATGGGCGAACTGAAGGACTACCTGCACAGGGATGCGCTCTCGGTCTCCGGCCTGACTGCGGGGGAGATCCTCGAAGGAAAACGTTCACGCGATCATTCGGTCCTGACGACCGCCAGTGAGCCGGTACTTCCCAACGGAGGCATAGCGGTGATCCGGGGTAACCTGGCTCCCGACGGCGCTATCTGCCGCACATCAACTATATCTCCGGAAACACTCAGATTCAAAGGCCCTGCGCGCGTTTTCGACTCCGACGAGGAGGCTCACGGGGCGGTTGTCTCCGGGAGCATCAGAAAGGGAGATGTGGTGGTCATCCGCAGGGAAGGCCCCCGGGGCGCTCCAGGCATGCGTGAGATGATGATGACCACCGATGCCCTTGTAGGCCTGGGAATGGGGCAGGATGTCTTTGTCGTCACCGACGGACGCTTCTCAGGTTTCACCGAAGGCGCCGCTGTCGGGCACCTCTCACCGGAAGCCGATGTTGGAGGGCCGATAGCTGTAGTAGAAGAAGGGGATATCATCTCTATAGATATCCCTGGTCGTCGGGTTGATCTCGAACTGCCGGAGGAGGAGATAAACAGGAGGCTTTCCCGCTGGGTCCCGCCAGAATGCAAATCAAAGAGGGGTATCCTGGGTCTATGTTCAAGGACCGCACTTCAGGCACACCTTGGAGCGATGCTGGATGACAGGGTAAGTAATCCAAAGGCGTAAACAGTGATCAGTAAACAGTAAACGGCTGAGTTCGGCAGGGTCCTGGTGTTCGTACAGATCTTACCGTTCACCGTTTACCATTTACCGTTCACGATCTTTTTTTAGGGAGGTCCTCAACATGAAGAAAGAGATCCGCACCGCGAAGTCGCCAGATCCGATAGGCCCCTACTCTCAGGGATTGGTAGTTGGAAACAGGATCTACGTGTCCGGGCAGGGACCGCTCAACCCCGAGACAGGGGAAACACCCTCTACGGTTGAGGAGCAGACAAGACAGGTCATGACCAACATCAAAAACATACTGGAAGCAGGGGGAGCAACCATGGATGATGTCGTTAAAACCACGGTCCATCTTGCCGACCTGAATGATTTTGGTGCTTTCAACGGGGTCTACAAGGAATTTTTCAAAGCCCCGTACCCGGTAAGAACGACCGTCGGAAGCAGCCTTCTCGACATACTGGTCGAGATCGACGTCATTGCGGAGAAGTAATTAGATACGGGGTGTTGAATGTCGTGGCACGCTGGTTTCTGATAGCGGGGGGAATACTCCTTTTTCTCGGCCTGGTGCTTCACTTTGCGCCATGGCTGTTGACGTGGTTCGGAAGGCTCCCTGGTGACATTCGCTACCAGGGAGCCAGGACCAGGGTATTCATTCCCGTAACTTCGATGATCATCGTCAGTGTTATTCTGACGCTGGTGGTGAATCTGTTTTTCCGGAGGTAGGCAGGTTTCCGGGATCCACGTGAACCTTTACCGGCCATCCAGTTCAATCACCGTGTGATAGAGAAGTTCGACCCCTTTCTGGATTTCCTCGTAGTCCGTCCATTCCTCCGGGCAGTGGCTCCGGCCCCCTTTGCTTGGCACAAAGACCATAGCCGTCGGGAAAACTGAAGCCATCACCATGGCATCATGGCCGGCTCCGCTTATCATGGTTCGGCACGAAAAACCCAGTTTTTTTGCCTGGCCCCGGAGTTCCTTGCCGATCTCTTCATCCATGGCAACAGGGTCGACCCTGAGCAGCTGATCCAGCTGGAAGTTGGTTCCATCGGTCCTGGTCTTTTCCTCAAGGATATTTATTACCCGGTCTTTGACCTTGTCTATTGAGGAAGCCTGAATAGAACGGGTATCCAGGGTGAATTCAACTTCGCCGGGGACGATGTTGGGGGCTCCGGGTCTGACTACAAGAGTACCTACCGTTGCGACCGTACCGTTCCCCTCTTCAATGGCGAGGGAAGGTATCTTGGCGATGACCTCCGCCGCCGTCCTGAGGGCATCGAGCCTCATGTCCATGGGGGTAGTTCCGGCATGATCGGGGCGCCCCTGTATGTTCACGCCCATAAGGTCTGTACCCACGATGCTGGAAACAATCCCCAGCTCGAAGCCCTCCTTTTCCAGAACGGGGCCCTGTTCAATGTGAAGTTCAAGGAAAGCACTGATCTCTCCCGGGTTTCTTCTGGCCTCGTCGATCCTTGAAGGGTCGAACCCGAAAGACGCCATGGCTTCCGCGATGCTGATGCTGTCCTCATCTCTGTGCCGTTTTAGCTCTTCCAGGGTCAGGCCCATCGCCATGGCCCGGCTGGCAAGAACCCCGGACTTGAAACGCCCGCCTTCCTCTTCGATCATTGCGGCCATCTCCACAGGGTGGGCCGTCGGGACATTGTTTTCCTCGAGGCAGCGGAGTACCTCCAGGCCTGCTATAACCCCGGCCTGACCGTCAAAATTTCCCCCGTTTTTTACCGAGTCGAAATGGGAGCCTATCATGATGGGGGGGAGAGAAGGGTTCGTCCCCTCTCGCCTTCCGAAAAGGCTCCCGGCAGAGTCTTCATATACCATTACATCAAGCTTCTCAAGTTGGCTCTTTAGATAATCCCGTGCCCCCCGGTCTTCAGGCGTCAAAGAGAAGCGGGTAAGCCCTTTCCCCGGGGTTGCATTGAACCTGGAAAGGCTTTCAAGGTCTTTTCGTATCCTTGAGAGGTTTGTCTTCATGGGGGATATCCTCCTTGCTTTTGTTCTTGTGCCAGCTTTCCGGCCCCTTCCTGCTTCTTTTCTCCCTGGCGTGATCGAGGGATCCCGCGATCCGTAAGGCAAGTCTCCTGCAAAGATCCAGGAATAATCCGTAGGGCCGGCCGGCAAGGGAGAATATTGCCGTCATGAAGGCCGAGGATAGGAAGATCTGTCTCCAGGTAGCCCCGGCAAAAAGAAGGACCAGAACGTAAAGGGGGACCTGGAACAGCACGAAAGCAAGGGTGTCGCCCATGACGGCCTTCAGCGGTGTTTTTCTTTCTATCCCGAGGCTTTGGAAGAGCCAGTCCCGGAAGCATCCGTAGGGTCTCCCCGTTAACAGGTTGACGGGGATAGCGGCGGCCCTCGCCTGGAGAGACTGAAAAACCGTCAGTCCCGCGATGAAAACCTCGATGAAAAGACACAGGACGAAGGAGAAAACCGTCATGGCGATGATGTCGGCGGCGATCATCACAAGCCTGTCCCTTTTGCTGTTGCTGAAAAAAGATTCAACCACTCCTGTTCCCTTCTTTCAGAAGGCGATCTTTTCCTCTCCCTATCCCTGATCCGGGTTCAAGCCTGTTCAAGGTTAAGGGATTTCCTTGCCCTTGCAGCCAGTTCTTCCATGTCCGGGCCTTCCAGTTCGGCGACAACATCCTTGAGAAGGGTCGGGATGTCCAGGCTCTGGGGACACTTCTCGAGACACTGGCCGCATTCGATGCACTGGGACGCGTAACTTGTGATGCCCTTGCGGACGATCCCGCTCAATTTGATGACGTAATTCATTTTCCCTTCCTGGAAGTTCCCGAAAAGATGCATCTTGTTGTAGACCTCGAAGGCGGCAGGGATGTTGACCCCGGCAGGACAGGGGGTGCAGTAACCGCATCCGGTACAGTTGACTTTCATTATCTCCCTGTATTTTTCGGCGGCCCGCTTTACCAGGGCCAGTTCCCCGGTGCCCAGTGATCCGGGTCGGGCCTCTTCGGCGATAGCGAGGTTTTCTTTAATATGGGTCTCTTCATTCATTCCCGAAAGTACGACCTTGACCTCCGGGCGGTTCCAGACCCATCGCAGAGCCCATTCCGCCGGTGTCCTCCTGGTAGCCCCTTCGTCCCAGATCTCCTGGATGGCCCGAGGGGCTTCCGGGAGGCCGAGGTTGCCGCCCCTCAGTGGTTCCATAACGAAGACTCCCAGCCCTTTCGAGGCGGCGTACTCAAGGCCCCTTGTCCCGGCCTGGTTCTCCTCGTCGAGGTAGTTGTATTGAATGAGGCAGAAATCCCAGTCGTAGGCGTCGACGATGCGGGCAAAGTCCGAAGGGAGCCCGTGAAAGGAAAATCCCGCGTTGACGATCCGTCCGTCTGTTTTTGCCGAGTCGAGGAAACTTCTGATTCCGAGAACATCAATGCTGTCCCAAAGAGGACCTGTGAGGTTGTGAAGCAGGTAGTAATCCAGGTGGTCTGTCTGGAGTTTTTTCAACTGCGTGTCAAGGAAACGGTCCATATCCTCCCTTGTCTTGACCAGGTATGAGGGGAGTTTGGTCGCAAGTTTAACCCGCTCCCTGTAGCCATCCTTCAGAGCCCTGCCAAGGAAGTTTTCGCTCTCCCCTGCGTGGTAGGTCCACGCCGTGTCTATGTAGTTCACTCCCTGATCGATGGCGTAGCGGATCTGGGCCGTCGCACGTTCCTCGTCGATGGAGCCGTCTTTCACGGGAAGGCGCATGCATCCGAAACCAAGTATCGATAGTTCGTCGCCGTTTTTCGGCATTTTGCGATAAAGCATCACGATATCTCCTCTCTCTTATGAAAAATAAGGCTGTGTTCAAAGTCTGATATTGGATCCTCAGATTTTCGGGTTTTTGCGATTCACGAATCCCGGTCTTACTCCACCCCCGCTTCCAGAACAGTCAGGGTTGATGCAGCGCCGTCGATCACGGCCCTGGCACCCAGGGGGATGGTCGCCTTCTTAACGTCATGTCCGAAACAGCCGTTTATCAAGGTTGGTTTGCCGACGGGTGCCACTACTGTTTTGAAGACATCGGTGATGGTGAAGGGCTCCTTCGCTTTTCCCGGCAGGATATGGGTGAACTGTCCCAGGACTATACCGGCTGCGGCCTCAAGTTTTCCCGCCAGGCGAAGCTGGGTAAGCATCCTGTCTATCATGTATACGGGCTCCCCGGTTTCCTCCAGCATGAGTATCTTGCCCCTGGAATCTATCTCCCAGGGCGTTCCCATAAGGGCGCAGACCATGGAGAGATTCCCGCCAGCAAGTTTGCCTTCGGCTCTCCCGGGGACCAGAGTTTCCATCGGTTCGGCCCCCTCAAAGGGCTTTATCTCCCCCGGAGGTTTCGTGGAGCAGACGGCCTCGAGAAGACTCTCCCTAACGTAGCCGGGGAAGGTGTCCCTGGAAAAATCGCTGACAGGCATAGGACCGTGAAAGGTGATGAAACCTCCCGGCCTGTTGAAAAACATGTGGAGTATGGTGGAATCGCTGTACCCAAGGAAGACCTTTGGATTCCGGAAGGCCGAATCCGTGTCGATAAGTCCGGGAAGCCTGATGGCTCCGTACCCTCCCCCGATGCAGAAGATCGCGCGGATATCCGGGTCGAGGAAGGCCCTGTTGATCTCTTCCGCACGAGCCTCATCGAGGTTTCCGGGATACTCCCCTAATCCTTGGCAGTTTTCCGAAACCCTGACATGGAAACCCATGTCCTCGGTGATCTTTAACGCTTTTTCGACCGACTCCGGAGTCGGTCGGCTCGAAGGGGAGACGAAGGCCACTGTGTCCCCTTCGCGAAGTGCCGGAACTTTCCTCATGACGATCAACTCCACGGAATGTCTTTATCCGGTTTAGCCACCTATGGATTTTATCAGCATTGTGGCGAAGGAGCCCCGGGTCAGGAAAAACTCAAGTCTGAGCATCTGTCGACCGGGGAATAGACTGTCAGGAGCCCCTTCCCATTTCAGTTCGCCGGGTATGATTATGGCCGGACGTAAAAAGGATGCGAAATATGCCTGGGGGATCTCCGGCAGTCGGAACTTGGCAAGCTTGACACCCCTCTCGAAGAGAACGCGGGACATTATCTGTTTTATATCCTTCGCCAGGGGGAGCATTTCGCCACCGGCCGTTGGTATCTGGAGATTTGAAAGAGAGGCGAATTCCTCCTGGGAAAGGTCTTTGTACTGAAGCAGTTTCCCCGTAAGACAGGGGATCTCGAAGAGCTTTAGTCCCCGCTGTTCGAGAAATCCTTTCAGGACCATGTTCCAGATGAAGCTCTGATATGAGGAGAGATATTGTCCCATCTCCTCCCGGGGGACCTTGCGCAGGGCTCCGATCGACCCCTCTCCGGCCTGAAGGGCCTCGGCCATTGGTTTGAGGTCCGGCTCCGTGCAGAGAGAGGTGACTTTTTCCCATTGTCCCCAAAGGCCTGAGATGGCGCTTTTGCGTTTTCGCGTCGATGAAGGAGCTTCGGGGTGGCAGGATGTAAGTAATTTTTTAACCGCTGCGTCAAAACGCCTCTTTACGAGCATCTCTCCCAGGAAACCGCCATTTCCAGCGTCTCCAAACCGCTGGTCGTCGAAATAGTTGGCGAAACCGGATTTTTTGAGAGCCTCCAGTCTTTCCGAGGCGGTTGCCAATTCTTCCTCAGTCATTTCTCTTATGATGATGTTGAACCTGTTTCCCGATATTGACGATGGCCCCAGTGGGGAGTCGGAAAAACCGGCAAATTCGGTCGAGACATTGGTGCTTTTGAAAGCAAGGTCCTTAGGAGATGTTGTGGAAAAATATTGTGTCGTAAGGGCGGCGCGATCCTTCCGGCCGCACCAGCGGAGTTCCTTCAGGGGGATTTCCCCTGCCCTGGCGATTTCCGCGAGAGCGTCCACGGTGTTCCAGTTCCTTTTGCGGAGGCGGTATACTCGGTGGGGTGACTCGTCTTGCGAAAGTGGTGCTGAAAGGATCTCTTCTACCCGGAAATCTTCGGGATTGACCTTTATCTTCAAAATATTGCCTCCTGTGCGGCTCTTTGCCGCCAGACAAGGATAACCCAAATTCCGGTTCAGAGGGAGAAGAGACCTTCAACCGTGAACAGGAACATTAGAAGGGGGAAGTCGCAAATGACCGAAGGGGAAAAGAGAGAGCGTATTTTCGATCCCGGGCTCGTACAGGTTTACACGGGAGATGGCAAGGGAAAGACCACGGCGGCCCTCGGCCTGACACTTAGAATTGCCGGCCACGGTGGAAAGGTTGCCTTCATACAGTTTATGAAGGGTTGGGATTTTTACGGCGAGATCGCGGGGCTGGCGTTGCTGCCGGGAGTTCGTCACGAGAGGACCGGTACCCCTGACTACGTCTACCGCGGAAAAGAGCAGCCCGTCGATGTTGATGAAGCGAAGAGAGGGTTGAAGCTGGCTGAGGATTTCCTGGCATCGGGGGATTATGATCTTGTTGTTCTCGACGAGATAAACATCGCCGTAGATTTCGGGCTTGTCGATGTCGATGCCGTCGTGGGGGCGGTGAAAACTCGTCCCTCCCATGTGGAGGTTCTCATGACGGGGCGCTCGGCTCCGAAAGAATTTCTGGATATGGCCGACCTCGTGACGGAGATGAAAGAGATAAGACATCCCTATAATAGGGGCCTTGCGTCAAGGCGTGGATCCGATTTCTAGATGTTTTATGCGACAAAAGGTCTTGTGATATTCACAAGCGCTCCGATCCGATTTGTTTCAATTTCTTCATAACTCTACCCAAACGATTTAATATTTGCTAGAATTGCTCAACGGCTTTGATCTGGTATTGATAATCAGACTCAAAAGCCAAAATCCATCAGGAGGTAGAGTCAAGTGACTAAGGGGAAACAGGAATTATTGTCATTCGGTGCCATCGCGGTAATTTCGGCAGCCCTCTTCTCGGGGCATTTCGGAGTCGGTGACGTAATATTCCCGCCGATACTAGGTAAAGGGGCCGGTTCCTCGTGGTTCATGGCGGCAATGGGCTACGGTATCATCAACAGCCTGGGTGTCCTTGTTGCTTACCTTGCGGTATCAAGGCAGCAGAAGACCCTTCTCGAGATGAGCTCCCGTACCCTTGGGAGAGCATTTGGCGTGGTGTTCACCACCATATGCATGCTCATCATCGGCCCGGTATTTATTCTTCCACGTGTCTCCTCGGCAACCCACGAGATGGCCGTCGCTCTCTTCTTCCCCAACTTCCCACTCTTCGCGACGCTGGCCATTTTCTTCGCCCTCAACTACTGGGTGGCCTACAACAGGGCCCAGGTCATCGACAGGCTGGGCAAGGTTCTCTCCCCGGCACTTATTGTTTTCATGGCAGTGCTGATCATCAAGGGAGTCGTAGCTCCCATTGCCGCAGTTCCCGCGACGGGGTCGGAGAACCCCCTGGCGGATGGAGTGCTTAACGGGTACAACACCATGAATGCCCTGGGAGCTGCTCTCTTTGGAGGGTGGATCCTCAAGGAACTGGCGATCAGGGGAATAGACGACAAGGGAGCCCAGTCCAGGAACCTGGCATACATAGGTCCCATAGTTGCTTTCGGACTCCTGATCACATCAACGGGTATCACCTATCTTGGTGCCACTGCCAGCACCGTATTTCCCGATGCCGGTATCGGTGTCTACACCGTAATGATCGCAGAGGGGCTTCTCGGGGTTGTCGGCAAGGCCATATTTGCTCTTCTTCTGGCCTTTGCCTGCTTCACAACCTCGGTAGGACTTACCTCGACGGCAGGTGACGTTTTCCAGGAGATGAGCGGCGGCAAACTGCAGTACAAGACCATCGTCGCCCTTTCCAGCCTCGTCGGCTTCGGAATCGGCATGGTAGGGCTCGGCAAGATCGTTGGCTACACTGTACCATGGCTGATGCTCGTCTATCCTGCTATCATCGTGCTGCTGGTGGGCAATCTCTTTGATTTCAGCAAGTTCAAGCCCGCCCTCCAGGCTGGTATGGTGACTGCCATAGTCCTTAGCCTCGGCGATTTCCTCAGCGGAATGGGCATGGAGGGCAATTTCTTCAGCACAATGACCGCAATACTTCCCCTGGGAGGCCAGGGGCTTGGCTGGCTTGTCCCGGCCGTTGTTGCCGCTGTGGTTGCACTGGCCGTGTCGGGTATGTCAAAGAAGAAATAGCCGCAGGGAGGATTGATAATATTGCAGTTCAAAGGTGAAGTTGAGTCCGCGAGGATAATTGCCGTCCTCGATGACTATGCGGGGTACGAGACATCGTTCCTTGCCCAGCACGGAATAGCTCTGCTTCTGGAAGCATGTTCCGGGGGGGTATGCAAAAGGATCCTTATGGATGCCGGGCAGTCTGCGCTGCCGATACTCCACAACATGAAACTCATGGACATCGACCCGGCATCTATCGACGCCGTAGTCGTTTCACACTGTCATTACGACCACACCGAGGGGCTGGTCGACACACTTAAGGCCATCGGCAAAAAGCACCTTCCCGTCATTGCCCACCCTGGAATGTTCCGGCCGAACTATATTTTCAACCCCTTCATCCGGAATATCGGCGTGATGAAGGAAAACGGCCCCGAGGCCATTGAAGAGGCCGGCGGAATGATGGTGATGGTCGACGAACCCTTCGAGATCATGCCGGGCGTAATAGCCACAGGAGTGGTCCCGCGCAAAAGGGATTTCGAAAAACAGGGAATAGGCACCTATAACATCGAGGACGGCAAGGTCGTGCCGGACCAGATCATCGACGACCTCTCCCTGGCAGTAAAGGTAAAGGGAAAAGGCCTCGCTGTCATCTCGGGATGCAGTCACGCCGGGATAGTCAACATCATAGACTGGTCGAAGGAAATCGCTGAAGAGCCGAGAGTCGAAGTTGTCATTGGAGGCTTCCATCTAATAGAGGCCTCGCAGGAACGTATAGAAAAGACCGCGCAGGCGTTGAAGCAGCTCAGTGTGGGTCGTGTCATCACCGGTCACTGCACAGGACTGCCTGCCCTTTGTGAATTTTCCAAAGTTTTGGGTGATCGGTTCGAACACCTACACGTAGGCACCACTTACCAGATGTAGGAAACGAGGTCGTTTTTTGAGGCGGCGCCCCGGAAGGGCGTCGCCTTTTAAAAGGGGGCGAAGGAGTTGAAGAAGTCAGTTCTGTTTTTCCTGGCTTTTTTGGTCATCCTGTCAGCGGGTGTTGTCTGCGGGGCAGAAGAAGCCCATACTCCTCCCGTGGGAAGCGCTGAAAGGAAAGCGATCCTGGACACGATGAGGGCCGACATCCTGGAAAATTTTGATCTGGAGGTCGTCTTCGTCGTGAAATGGCTCAAGGTTCAGGATGGCTGGGCCTGGGCAGAGACCCATCCCCAGTCCCGCGACGGACTTAACCGCTATGAACCATACCTTGCCCTGCTCGAAAAGAGGGAAGGGATCTGGGCCATAGCGGAGATACCCCCTCTTGAGGAGGACGCTCCTCCCGTGGACGATGCTTTCTTCAGGAATCTTACCGAGAGGTTCCCTGGTCTTCCGTGGGAGGTCTTTCCCTGGGAGTCGTAGTTGCCGGGGTGAGTCGGGGGATCGCCCCCGCCTGAAGAGGCGGTCCAGGCAGGGGCTTTCAGGAGGTGTTCTAAGAGGCCAGGTTAATGATCTCTTCGATACTGAGTTTTTCAAGACCCAGGGTCTTGAGATTGGTTCCTTTTTCAACATAATCGACGTCGTGCAGCAGGGAGGAAAGGTCGACGGCCAGTTTGGCTATGGGGGCGTCCAGGCCTGCTTTCTCCGCGATCTGTGTCACAGGAACTATCACCCCGGGAACATCCTCTGTGAGGTACCTGCCCGTGACACTCTGCCCGACCAGATCCTTGTAGGGTGATTCGTTGCTGTTGACGAATTCGTAAATCGTTTTGCTGTCGTTCTGCCCGTAATACATTTTGAGCTGCGAAAGGGTATCCATCAGATTCAACCCCAGGTTTTTCCCGATCTCCATACGTTCCTTGTCCAGAAGTTCCATTTTTTCAGAAATGATTGGTGTAATACCGTCAATGTAATGTCTGAAAGTTTTGCCGTTCTTCTCGATTTCTCCGTAGTTCAGAAGTACCGGGAACGGGTGGAGAATGTAATTTGCGTTGTCGAAGTCGACCTCCAGGAGGTTTTTAGCGGGAATGAAATCGACGTAACCCCTGAAAATGTGGTTCATGACCACGAGCATTTCCTGGTTTGCCGAAACAGGTGAGGTGCCCATTTTCATGCGGAACTTTTTCTTGAAAACCATGACCGTGTTGTAGGTGTCGATCCTGCAGGCATAGGGCATGGAGGCTGTTTCGGAGATGGTGATCTTTTTTGATACACCCATTTCCTTCATCATTTTCTTGAGACGGAAACCCGCGAAATTTCCAGGTACCACTACTATGTTTTGTCCATCCGCAAGACATGGGATCATCTTGCGGAAAATCGGTTCGTGTGCAAAGGAAGGGACAACCACAAGAATGTGATCGGCTCCTTCCATGGCCTCCCTGATATCCATGGTTGCTCCGGCGATCTTCCCGCCGAGGGTCATGTCTCCTTCGAGGAACATCTCTTTTTCTTCGCGGATCTTTTTGAAATCTTCAGTCTCTTCAAGGGGTTCCCACATTACAACAGGCATGTTGAGGGCTGCTATCTGGGCGCACCAGGCCCTTGCTCCGTTTCCACTCCCAAGAACGGCAAATCTCAAGGATACCCCCTCCTTTCAAAGTGGGTTTGATTGTTGGGTTATTCATGAAAACATATTTGAATTTTGCGGGAACTGATCTGGCACGGTAATTATTTCCTTGTAAAAAGGGGCTGCCAGAGGCAGCCCCTCATATTCAGGAGTTTCTACTTGACCAGTTTGTCAAGAACTTCTGTTGCCCACTCTTCTCCAAGGTCTTTTTTCATCTCCGGCCAGACTTCGGCGCGGACCTTGTTTCCTATGGCTGCCAGTTCCTCGTTGGAAAGCTGTACGACTTCGATACCATAATCGGCAAGGCGCTTTTCGTTGGCGGCCTGATCTTTCTCTGCCTCGACAACCCTGCGGGCCTCAAACTCGGCTGCGGCATCCAGAACGACCTTCTTCAGGTCTTCGGGAAGTTTGTCGAATGTTTCCATATTCATGTAGAGGTACCACTGCTCGAAGTGAGTGTTCGCGGGGATGTAGTATTTTACGACATCCCGGAAGTTGGCGTAGTAGCCCTCTGCTCCGGAACCTATAACTCCGTCGACTATCCCGGTCTGGATCGCTGTGAATGCTTCGGAGAAGGGGATCGGTGTCGCCATATATCCCTGGGCGTCGGCAAGGAGTTCAAAAGCCTTCATCGGCGGGACGCGAACCTTGATGCCCTTTTTGACATCGGGGTCTCCGGGGGAGACCGGTTCGGCTTTCAGTGCTATGCCGCCGAAGTACACGGGGTAGGCAGCAAGGTATTTGATATCCTGTGCGGCGAACAGTTCGGCAGCGGTTTCCATGAGGGGGCTGCCAGTGGTGTAGTTTTTCTTTGCTTCTTCCCAGTTGGTTACGAGAGAGGGAAGATTGAGGATGTTGATCCTCTTGTCTGCGGCCACACCTGGAGGCTGACATGCCATATCCACAGCGCCCACACTGATGCGCTCATGGACTACGGTATAGTCTCCGAGCTGGCTTGCAGGGAAAATCTCGATCTTGATCTGTCCCTTGGAATCCTCAAACACCTTGTTGGCGAACCAGTTGACGTCTTTGTCAATGGCCGTGTCCTGGGGGCGGACATGCGAGAGCTTCCAGGTATACTTGGGAGCCGCTGCGCCTGGTGAGGCCGCGAAAGCGGTGAAAACAAGGCAGAAAGCTGCGATCAACAACACTGTCTTTTTCATGGGTAAACCTCCTCTGTTTTTGGTTTTTCAACGAATCTGCTTCTAATAACGCCCTTGTTGCTGTTTCCATGAATGCCGTTCTCTAAAAACGATCACCTCCGCAGCGTTTATTGCACATAGCCCAGAAGTCTGGGCAGGAATAGCGACAGATCCGGCCAGAGAGAAGTCAGGAAGACCACCGGGACGTATCCGATAAGAAGCAGAAACATCGCCGGTTTGAATATCTCTGTGAACTCGACTTTTCCTATTCTCATTCCCAGGTAGAGGATACTTGCGTAAGGGGGAGTGACTCCTCCCATTGCCAGGTTGACGCCCATGATCGCGGCGAACTGGATCGGGTCTATGCCGATGGCCTGGACCAGGGGAAGCAGGAGGGGGGCCACCAGAATAACTCCGGTTATGTCGTTGACGATCATTCCCACGACGAAAAGCAAAAGGTTTATAAGGATGAGCAGAAGTACCTTGTCCTGGGTAATACCGAAGATGACCTTGACTATTGCCTGGGGCACCCTTTCCATGACCAGTGTCTGGCTAAGCATGAGGCAGAAAATGATCATTACCATGATTGCTCCCACCGATGTGGCGGAACTCACTGCTATCTCGACGAAATTCTTCCAGTTAAGCCCTTTGTAGACGAAAAATCCTACGGGAACGGCATATATGACTGCCGCGGCTGCGGCCTCGGTGGGGGTCATGATACCCCCGTAGATCCCCCCGAGGATAATGAAGGGCATCATGAGGGCCGGGAATGCCATCCAGGACCTTTTCCAGATCAACTGACGCCTCTCCGCTTTCGGCAGTTCAGGTTCCAGTTTGAGATCGAATTTTTTTGCCCATACAAGATTGATCGCAGAAAAGAGGATGGTGATAAGAATGCCTGGTCCAACGGTAGCAAGGAAGCAGGCCAGGATGGAGGTCTCTGTTACCCAGCCGTAAACTATCATTACAACGCTGGGAGGGATCAGCAACCCGAGGATGGATGAGTTCGTCACCAGGGCGGTGGCGTAACCCCTGGGGTAACCCTCTTCGGCCATTCTGGGTATAAGGATCGGGCCTGTGGCGGCGACGCCAGTGAAACCGCTGCCCGAGATCGCGCCGATTATGGCGCAACTGACGGCGGCGACTACCCCGAGACCGCCCTTTTTTCTTCCTACGAAAACGTTAACGAAATCAAGAAGATGTTTTGCGATCCCACTCTCGCTCATAAGCGTGCCAGCGAATATGAACAAGGGGACGCACAGAAGAACGGGGTTTGTTATCTGCCCTACTCCCCACAGGAACATTCCCTTCATGTTGACGCCACCCACAAGGCTCATGTACATCAGCCCGCCCCCGAAGCAGAAGGGAAGGGGGACACCCAGGGTAAGAAGGGCGATGAGTATGATGATGGCGATAGCAACTGTTGTCATCAAGGCTGTTACGCTCCTTCCTTTTCAGGTTTCGCGGCGGATCCGCGAAGCACCCTGAAATTGTAGATAATTTCAAGCACCGTGTAATAGATCATCAGGAACATGCCGATGATCACAGATATTTCTGCGTAAATGAGAGGTATGTAAAGTGTCCCGCTGAGGCGGTTCATCCTGAGGGTGTATTTGATGAAATCCCAACCCCAGTTCGTCAGCCAGATCAGTACCACCAGGGATATGATCGAAGCGATGGCCCTGATAATGAAAACTGCTTTTTCGTTTTTCATGAAGACCTCGAGGACCCGTGCCACTATCTGGCTTCTTTCGAGCGAAGCATAGGCCCCGCCAAGAAAATAGAGCCATACCGTGGGGAAAAGGAGCATCTCCTCTATCCCCATCAGTGGTGCCTTGAAAACGTACCTGAGAAGAACCTGGACAAAGACCATTACCGAAATGGAGACCAATATTACGAAGAGAAGGAAACGAAGAAGTTTCTGCTGCATTTGAACAAAAGGTGAATCGTAAGAAAACACTGGCAAAATGATCCCTCCTTGCTAAAATTATCAAGAACAAGACGACAGGGACTGCGGATTGCTCGTATTATCCTAATGTAGGATGTTATGCTAGATGCTATAATAGAAACGTCAGAACATTGAGTCAATGGTTTTGGTGATTGTATAATGTATTCTTTGAACGGGAGGAGTTCCACTTTGATAAAACCGGCCAGCAGGACCAGTCTCTACCAGGATGTCCTGAACCAGATGGTGGAAAGTGTCAAGGGGGGTTACTGGAAGCCCAACGAAAAGATTCCAAGTGAAATGGAACTGGCCTCCCAGTTTCAGGTAGGGAGGAACAGCATAAGGGAGGCTACAAAATCTCTTGCCGTTTTCGGGATAGTGGATTCCAGGCCGGGACAGGGCACCTTTGTATGCGATGATGCATTAAGAAAGATCAGCAATACGGAACTTCTCAAGTACCTTTCCGACGATTCTACCTGGGTGGAACTGATGCAGGTCAGGCTTCTCCTGGAAGTCCAGTTGGCCTACTGGGCGGCGGAAAAAGCGACGGAAGATGATGTCAACCGGCTGAAAACCATCATGGCGATCTCAAAGAACTCGGTCACGGAGAAACACCCCAGGGATCCTGAGTATCTGAGAATACATGCCGATTTTCACGAAACCATAGCCGAGATCGCGGGCAACAAACTGGCTCTGCGCCTGTTGCGATCGATAAGGTGCGAGATAGATGCCCAGAGGCACAAGTATCTTCACCTTACCGAAAGAGACTGGGAGATAATGATGGGAGAACATCAGAGGATCATTGAACATATCGAGAACAGGGAACCTGGTCTCGCGAGAGAGGCGATGCGTCTGCATCTGATGGCGGGTTTGCAGAAGGTGGTTCCGCAACTGAATATTGAGGACTGAAGTGTTCCGGATGCCGGCTCAATCGTGGTTCTGTTCTCTCACCCGTTGCCCTTCCCGAAGGTCCAGGCTGGCGTCGCGGGCAACGATTTCGCCCTCTTCGAGCCCTTCGAGGATCTCCACCATGCGGCGGTCTGTAATGCCTGTTGTGACCAGGGTTTCCCGAATCTTTCCATCCTGGACACGGAAGACCTTTCTCACGCCGTCACCTGAGCGGATCGATTCTACAGGTAGTAAAAGAGAGTCGGGCCTGCGGGATGTTTCGATGACTATCCTTACCTCGTAACCCGGTTTCAGATCCTCCGTCACCGGCAAGGTTACAATGACCGGGACTCGCCTTTGGGCCACACCCAGGGGAGAGACCTTCTCCTCCGCCAGGGGGTAGATTTTTTTGACCCTACCTTCAAGGACCCTCTCTCCCAGGACAGGGCCCGATATCCCTACGGGTTGACCGGTTTTTACCCCCCTAAGGGAATCGCTGAGGACATCGGAGCGGATCTCCATCTCCCCTTTAACGGCAAGGCTTACCACCAGGTCTCCCGTCATCACGACCTGATCCACTTCAACGGGCAGGTTGAGCACGTAACCGTCTATCGGGGCCCTGACTGTAAGTTCTGCGGCTTTCTTTTCGAGTTCAACAAGCTGTTCCTTCATTCCCTTGCCCAGAGCCTTTGCCGATCCCAGTCTTGCCTTTAACTCTTTAAGGTCCTTTTCGTAACGTTCCACCGCCAAAATCGCTTTTTCCATCTCTGCCCGCGAAAGTGCCCCGGCCTCGAACAACTTCTTTTTGCGCTCCAGGTTAAGCTTTTCATCCTTCAGCAGGAGGGCCAGACTGGACTCGGCCGACGCGTAACCGGTTATGGTGCTGTCCGACGCCACGGCACCGGATCTGACTTCGGCGAGAAGGGCCTCAAGATCGGGGTTGTTCATCCTGACGAGGATCTGGCCGCGGGAGACATGGTCCCCCGCCTCAACGGGCAACCCCGTTACTCTGGCCGTCTGGGCCGAAAAGATATTCCGGTCGTCGATGGGCTGAACGTAGCCGTCCTCCTCGATCCCGCTTGATATCTCGCCCCTGGACACCTTTACCGTCTCTATCTCCTCGGGTCTGAAAAACAGAAAAAGCGAGAGGATCACGAGAAGAGCCGCAGCCGTGGCTGCTATATATCTGACCCATGAGCCTTTCATGGTCCTGACCTCCTCAATCGTTTGCCTTCAGTGTTTCCACGGGCTGGAGTTTTTTAACTCCCCTGACGGCCAGCCTCCAGGAGACAAGAATAAAAAGAAGTCCGCCAAGGGTGGCAAAGGCGTAGGTCAGCGGGTAAATAACCGCCTCGAAAGTGAAGAGGTCGGTGCTGACTCCTACGGCGTATGCTTCCGCCATTATTTTGCCGAAAGGAAGACCAAGGAACGTCCCCGCTGCGAGAAGCAGAAGGTTCTCCTTCCAGAGCAGAGAAGAAACCTCTCCGACGGAGAATCCGAGCACTCGCAGGCTCGCAAGCTCCCGCCTCCGTTCCGAGAAGGATAGCGAAGAGGCATTGAAAACTATGGCAAAACCAAGTATCACCGAGAAAAAAACCATTATCCCCACAGAATAGTAAAGGTATTTCATGTTTTTTTCGAGGTATTCGACCTCCTTCTGTTTGCTTGTGACCGAAATTACATTTATCATCTCGCCCAACCTGGATTCCAGCAGGCTGTCGCTGGATCCGTCGGTCTTCAGGACCATTCCTGACGCGATTCCCTGCTCGTTCAGAAGCCTGTTGGCTTCTGAAAGCCCGATGCTGGACGCGCTTCCGAAGGCCTTCCGGCTGATCCCGGCTACCCTCAATAAGGTTTTTCTCGGGGGACCCAGACCCAGGATGGTTTCCACTTCCACATCATCGCCAGCTTTGACACCGAGGAGCCTGGCCGCATACCAGTCCATGAAGAAACCCTCCTCGGGGAAATCCAGTTCGTGCCCGTCCATTGCTATCACTCTCGCAAGTCTGGTGCCCTGTTTCATTGCGAAGAGGACGTCTTCCCGTGATCTCCCGAGAAAATGGAACCTGACCGGCAGTTCGAAGAATGGCTCGGCGGCGGTCACTCCGGGGAGGCCGGATATGCTCAGCAGGTCCGATCCTCTCACTGGTTTGATCATCCTCACCAGGTAGTCGAAACGCCACTCCCTGTCGAAGTGCCTTGCCATAAGGTCGTCCATGGAGTCCCTTGCGAATACTGAAACTACGATCATCCCTACAGCAAAGATCAGCCCAAGGGTCGTCACCACAGCCCGGAAACGGTTTCTGCCAATGGAGCGCAGGCTCATCCGCCAGCCCAGGCTCAACTTATCCATCAGTCCCGGTATGTTCTCGAAGAAGACAGGGCGGAATGAGCGGGGCGAGGCGGGCCTCATCGATTCGGCGGGGCTTACGGCCAGCACACCTCTGGCGGCCCACAGACCGGCCAGGGTACCCACCAGGAGCGTCGCCGCGAAAACAAGGCCGGCAGCCCTGAAGTGGAGGGCTTCCTCGAGTCGCGGCAGGTTAAAGAAGAGGAGGTACAGTTTAGTCATCAGACCGGCAAAGAAATACCCCAGGGCGGTCCCCGTAACGGCCCCGATCGAGGCGGCAGCGAAAGCATATCCCCCGTAAAGGGCCAGAAGCGACACGTTGCCGTAACCCACGGCCTTCATAATGCCGATCTGGCCTCGCTGTACCTGGACCATGCGGCCTATGAATACGAACTGCATCAGCACTGCGATCCCCAGAAAGATCGTGGGGAGGAAGCGCGCGAAGGCCTTGAGCTGGTTGAGTTCCCCCCTGAGTATGGCCTCGCTGATCTGGTCCTTCTGTTCGTAGTTGGCCAGGTTGCCGTAGGGTGAGAGGATGTCCTCTATATCCCTTACGGCCCTTACCCTGTCCGCCCCCGGGTTGAAGCGGACCAGTACCTGGTTGATGGATCCCCTCTCCCCCAGAAGCTGCTGGATCTGGTTCTGGGGCAGAATGGCCACCCCGAAGGAAGATGGGTCCTCCAGCATTGAAGCGGCGTCCTTGACGGCGTATACGAAATCAGCCCCTGCAGCGGTTCCTGTGATGGTCAGGGTCTTCCTCCTGCCCTCGGCGGCAATGTCGATCCTGTCCCCCCGCCTGAAGCCGTGAGCCTCGGCGAACTGCTTGTTCAACAGGACTTCAACGGCTCCCCCATCGGGGTATTTTTCAAAGATCCTGCCCGATAGTACCTTAACCCGGTTCAGCTCCCGATCATCGGGAAGGGGATAGCCGGTGAGGCGTATCGTGGTCCTCTCTCCATCGTCATTTATAACCGGGACATCTTTCTGTATCCTCACCGTGGCGCGGATGATGCCCGGGAGGGCCTCGATTCGCGAAAGGACTCCCTCGGGGGCCCTCACCACGTGAAAGAAATGGTCGGCGAAGTCGGTCTCCCGGTAGAAGGCATCCCTGGATCTTATAAGGTTGTCCGACATGGCTGTCATGGTGACGAAGGCCATGATCCCCGTTGCTATGACCACCGCCGATGCAATGAACTGTCCAAGGGTCGAGCCGATAGTCCTGAACAGTTTCTTCGCCAGTACGGGCATCACCAGTCGATCCTTTCAGGAGGGAGGGGTTTCCTGTTGAAGGACTCCTCGACGATACTTCCGCTGCTCATTCGGACCACACGGCGACCCATACCGGCAATAGCCGCGTTATGGGTGACGATGACGACGGTAGTGCCGAAATCGCTGTTGATCTCCGCCAGCTGCTTCAGGATAAGGCGTCCTGTAGCAGCGTCGAGGGACCCCGTTGGCTCATCGCAGAGCAAAAGAAGAGGGTTCTTGACCACTGCTCGGGCGATGGCGACACGCTGCTGCTCGCCTCCGCTCATCTGGGAGGGAAAGTGATCCATGCGGTCGGCCATGCCAACCTTTTCCAGTGCGATCTCGGGGGAAAGTGGTTTTTCGACCAGTTCCGCGGCGATGGCGACATTTTCGCGCGCCGTCAGGTCCGGGATCAGGTTGAAGAACTGGAAGACAAAACCGACAACGTTGCGCCTGTAGCGGGTGAGTCTTCGGTCCCCGGCAGAAGCGAGGTTCTCTTCGCCGAACCAGACCTCACCGCCGGAAGGAGTGTCCATTCCGCCCAGGAGGTTGAGGAGGGTGCTCTTCCCCGATCCGCTTGGGCCAAGGATGACAAGAAGGTCTCCGTCAGGGATCGAGAGAGAAGACTCCCGAAGGGCCTCCACCTTGACCTCTCCCATGTCGTATGTCTTGAAAACCTTGTCGAGTCTCCAGGTCGCTGACTTTTCCGGCATAAAAAACACCCCCGCTACCCAGGTGATTTTACACGATAGCAGAGCGGCGACCCAAAAGGAAGGATAAAAGGTTATGTCTTCCGGATGGAACGGCAGGGGCGGTTATCGGGTAAAATCAGCCCTATGAAAACCCCAAACCTTTTTATAAAGAAAAACATCCGCTCAAGCGGCGTGATTATGCATATTTCGTCCCTCACCTCGCCGTGGGGAACGGGTGATCTGGGGCCAGGGGCCGACAGTTTCGTCGACTTTCTGGTCAATGCGGGGCAAAGCCTCTGGCAGACGCTTCCCCTTTCGCCCACGGATCCGGGCCAGGGGAACTCTCCCTACAGCGGCCTTTCCGCCTTCGCAGGAAACCCTCTCTTCATAAGTCCCGAGGTACTTGCCGATGAAGGTCTTCTCGAACCCTCTGATATCAAGATGCCTGGGGGTTTCCCCGCCGCAAGTGCCGATTACGTATGCTCTGCCCGGGCCAGGGAGCCCCTGTTCCGAAAGGCCTTTGCTGCGATGCGCTCCATGCCTGATCCCGGTTTCTCTTCCTTCTGTGAAAAGAACTCCTTCTGGCTCGATGACTTTGCTCTTTTTGCGGCCCTCAAAACAACTCGAAACGGTTCCCCCTGGTACGAATGGCCCGCCTCCTTGCGCGACCGGGAAGGCCGGGCATTGGAGGAAGCGCGCAGAGAGCTCGCAGGGGAGACGAGTTACCAAAAATTCCTGCAGTACGTATTCTTCCGTCAGTGGAACCGCCTCAGAAATATATGTGTCAGGCGCGGCATTGCCCTGGTTGGTGACATCCCGGTCTACGTAAGCCACGACAGCGCAGATGTCTGGGCCAACCGTTCCATTTTCGACCTCGACGGTTCCGGATTTCCCGGAAGCGTTGCAGGTGTTCCACCGGATTACTTCTCCTCCACGGGACAGAGGTGGGGTAACCCCATCTACCGCTGGGAAGTTCTGGAAGCGGACGGGTTCGACTGGTGGCTACGGCGGCTTGGGCACACCCTCTCGCTCTTTGATCTGGTCCGGATAGATCACTTCAGGGGGCTGATAAAATACTGGTCGATCCCGGCAAAAGAGAAAACCGCCGTAAAGGGTCGGTGGGTGGATGCCTCACCGGATGCTTTTTTTGCGAAGGTAAGGGAGACTTTTCCCGAAATGCCCTTCATCGCCGAGAACCTCGGAGTAATAACCCCCGACGTAACGGCCTGGGTGGATCGTCTCGGAGTCCCCGGAATGCTGGTCCTGCAGTTTGCTTTTGGAGATGATTTCCAAAAGAACTCCTATGCTCCGGCGAATCACATCGAGAATGCCTGCGTCTATACGGGGACTCATGACAACGATACGACCAGAGGGTGGTTCGAGACGGAAAACACAGCGGCAATAAGAAAACAATTGAGCGAACTCGCCGGCCACAGGGTGACTCCCGAAACTGTCTCCATGGACATGATAAACATTGCGATGGCCTCGAAGGCCCGCCTTGCGATAGTTCCCATGCAGGACATTCTCGGTCTTGGCACGGAGGGCAGGCTCAACACCCCGGGAACTGCATCCGGCAACTGGATCTGGAGGGTCGATGAAAGGGATTTCGAGAATGTCCCCGCTTCATTTCTGGCGGATCTTGCTCTGCAGAACGGCAGGTTGGCGCCCTCACCCCCGGGCGTGCGATAATATGAAAGAATCGGAAGAGAGAACAAGAGGAGGAGCCGACAGCATGAAAAGAATGGTCTACGGGAACGATATCGGGCACTCACTGCGCTACATGATGGAGCAGGATCCTGCGTTCCGTATGGTGGCGTATTTTTCGATGGAGATCGGACTGAAAAACAGCATCCCCACCTATTCCGGCGGACTCGGGATCCTTGCGGGGGACATACTCAAGAGCGCCGCGGACCTTGGCGTTCCCGTCACGGGAGTGACCCTGCTCTATCGCAAGGGGTACTTTCGGCAGGTTATCGAAGAATGTTCACAGAAGGCGCTTCCCGTCGAATGGGACCCCATGAAGGAACTTACGCTGCTTCCCAACGAGGTGATGGTGCTCATAGAGTCCCGGGAGGTCAAGGTAAAGGCCTGGTGCTACGAGATAGAGGGCAAGACCGGTTTCACCGTTCCCGTCTACTTCCTTGATACCGACGTGGAGGGCAACACCCCCGAGGACAGGGAACTGACCTGGTACCTGTACGGAGGGGACCAGCGCTACCGGCTCTGCCAGGAAATAATCCTTGGCTCCGGCGGGCTTCGCATGCTCCGCGACCTGGGGTTTGCCAACATCGACAACTACCATCTCAACGAGGGACACGCGGCCTTCCTTGCTCTGGAACTTATCCGGGAGATGGGCTACGAAAGATATGACAAGGTCCGAGAAAAGGGGATCTTCACCACCCATACACCCGTGCCCGCGGGGCATGACAGGTTCTCCTGGGACCTGGTGAAAAGTGTCATGAACCCGGCCATGGCAAAACGCCTTGGCAGAATGATGCCCACCCACGATGTCTCCATGACGGAGATCGCCCTCAAATACAGCCGCTACGTCAACGGTGTCTCCCGCAAACACACCGAGGTCAGCAGGGCCATGTTCAAAAAGGATGATGTGGATTGCATAACCAACGGGATCCACTCTTCGACCTGGGTTAGCCCGGAAATGTCTGCCCTTTTCGCAAAACATATCCCCGGGTGGGACAACGCGCCGGAGCGGCTTGTCCAGGCCATGACAATCCCGGTTGATGAGATACGACAGGCGCACGTCGCGGCAAAGAAAAGGCTTTTGGAATATGTGGCCATAGAGACCGGCAGAAACCTTGACCCAGGGTGCCTAACCATAGGTTTTGCCAGGAGGGTGGCCCAGTACAAGAGAGCCGATCTCATATTCCGGGATATTCCACGGTTGGCAAAGGCTGCCGGTGGCAAGGTGCAGTTTGTCTTTGCGGGAAAGGCCCATCCCCACGACGAACCGGCCAGGGAGATACTCCGGAAGTTGCTCTGCGAGGCGGAAAGCATGGCGGGTACGGAACTGCCCGTCGTATACCTTGAGGATTACGGAATGGATCTTGGAGCCCTGCTGGTTCAGGGTTGCGACCTTTGGCTCAACAATCCCATCCGGCCGAGGGAGGCCTCGGGGACAAGCGGCATGAAGTGCTCTCTCAACGGCATCCCCAACTTCTCGGTTCTTGACGGCTGGTGGATAGAAGGGTGCGTGGAGGGCGTCACGGGGTGGAGCATCGGGCCGGAGCCTACGGAAACAATAGAAGACCGTTACGACGAATCCGTCGACCTTGATGACCTGCTCGAAAAACTTGAGAAAGTGATCATCCCCGCCTTCTACGACAGGCCCGAAGAGTGGGGCAAAGTCATGCGCGGCGCCATAGCGCTTAACGGAAGTTACTTCAACACCCACAGGGTCGTCCGTGAATACTGTGAACGGGCCTACGGAATCCGGATGAGGGGATTGTAGAAATGGTGTCTGCCTGGAACATTCTTACTGTGGAGATCGTGGTTTGACAGAGAGAATTTGCCCGGGTATTTTATGTGACAGGGATCGGTTCTTTTCTGTGGGAGCAACACTCACTGGATCTGTCCGATTTAAGTTAATTAAAGAAATTGCTCCAGATCAAGGTTCAGTTTTGAGAACTCTATTTTGAGAGGGGAGAAAGAAATGACTCTTGCGAAAAAGTTCGGTGTTTTTCTTTTCATCGTTGCTTTTATGGTGTCTTCCGTTGCTCTTGCGGCGCTAAAACTGCCCGAGGAGATCGAGGCGGAGTTCACGCAGTACCCGGGTTCGAAGGTCACCAATTCCACCGCGGCCGGGAGCGTGTTCATGGCGTCACTGGACTGCGGGACCGATTCAGTTGATGAAGTCTTTGATTACTACAAGGCCCGGATTATGGAAAACGATTGGACCATCGAATTTGAGAGCAAAAGCGAAAACAATTATTCCATCAAGGTGAACAAGGAGAGCCTTGAGGGCACTGTAATAGTCTTTTCCGATGGAGAAGCAACGGTAGTCAACCTTGCAATTGCTTTAGAAGAGTAGTTTCCCTTTAAAGATTTTCTGTCTGGATTCTGGCTGCTGGCCCCCAGGAGGGCCAGCAGCTTTATTAATGGTGTCCTTATGATATTCAGGTTACCTGGTTTTGCTTAATTATCCAGCCATTCTAGAATAGTCTCTGCGAGGGCAACCCTTTTGCCGGGGAAATCATGGGCACAGGACAGGGATGCCACGATCTTGTCGCCCCCGGACCTTGCAAGGGTCTCTGCCACCGGGATCTGGTGTATCTTCGGCCAGGCACAAATGTCTCCGGCGGCCATAACCAGGAGCATCTTCCTGTCCGCGTAGGCCTCGGGGTTGCCAGTGATATCCCACTCGGTCCGGTTTTCCATAATATCTGTCATGAGAGACTCGGCCGTTGCACCGCTTAAAGGCTTGAGGCCTCCCTCGAAAAGGTCCAGGGTCTCTTTGTGAGCCTCTTCGTCACCCCCATGGATCCTCTCGGCCTGTTTACCAAGGTCGTATGGGGCGAGAACCGCGAAACCCTTAAAATCCATTCCATCCCTTGCTGCAAGCAGGGTCAGAAACCCTCCGACACTGTGCCCGGCCAGGTAAACATTGTCCCTGTCGATCCTGTGTTCCCGGGCGAATGCTTCGTCGATTATTGCCTTTCGTACAGCCTGGAGATCCCTGTAATTCTGGCTGAACGAGTAGGAGCCCCTGCTGCCCCAGGAGCCGGAGTAGTGAAAAACCATCACGTTGTAACCGCCCCGCCTCAACATCTGGGCAATGTCCAGGTTCTTCTCGTTGCCGGGAAAACCATGAAGGAACAGAACGGTCCCGTGGGGGCCCTTGCCGTCCGCCAGGTATATCAGCCCGAGAAGGCGGTCCTCGATAAAGAGGTCGTGCATGTCTGGCGGAAAGTGCGGGTCTGCTGCGATCGGGTCATTCCTGATGTCTTTCATAAGGGATTTTCTCCTCTCAGGTAAAGTATCTGAGTGCCATCTGAAATTATCCATTTATTCATTATAGTGCCTCAGGCAAGGCAGGAGCCAGCAGTAAGCATGTAAACGCAGAAAACTTAGAAAAGGAGATCATCTTCGGGTAAGCAATGATTTTCAATGGAATCATCACAATTGACGACATTGTGGTTGTTTTCCGTAGTGGCAGTAAAAGAAGGCAACTTCAGGGGGTCTTAACGATCTTTTGAAGTGTGGCAACAGTAAAAGTCGACAGAAAAGATAAAAAGAGGGAACAAAAACATACAAAGGAAGGCAGTTATAGAATGAAAAAAGACAAAGGAAGTCATTTTCCGCTTTTGTATTTACAAAGTGATATTTCAATGCTAGACTTCATTTGTGGTGGCTTATGTGTTTAAAAACTGCCGATGCAAGTCGGCGCCTTTCCGGAAAAATCCGGAAAAGGCAAAACCATAGGGAGGTGCCAGGATGGGTTACAGAAAGAATATTTTGGTCGTTCTCAGTCTTGCCCTGATCACGGTCATGACCGGGGGAGCTGCTATTGCAGGAGCGGCTCAGCATATCACTTTCGGTACAGCTTCACCTACCGGTGGCTGGATGATGCTTGCTTCGAGCGTGTCAAAGATCATCAATGAGAATCTGCCCGCCTACAGCGTTACCCCGGTTCCAAGCCCCCGCGGCAGTATGGAGAACATCGAGACGATAGCCAGTGGCGAAAGAGAACTCGGTTTGACCATGTCAAATATCGCCCTTCTCGGGATCAAGGGAGAGGAGCCATTCAAGGCTCCCCTTAAAGGGGTACAGGGTTGGTTCTCCGCCCATTACGGCTACTGGTACCTCCTCGCAAGGGCTGACAGTGGGATCAAAACCATTGATGACCTTAAGGGCAAAAGGATCGCGATCGGTAATCCGGGTGATGGTGACGAGGCTTTCAACAAGGAAGTCCTCTCTGCACTGGGCCTCGAGTGGAAAGACTTTACCCAGGAATACAGCGGTTTTTCCGATGCGCTGAATCTCATCAAGCAGAATCAGATCGATGCGGTGGCATATGTGGCGGCTCCCAGGCTTCCCAGCATTACGGAGCTGCTGACCACGAAAGACATGGTTCTTGTCCAGGTGGATCCCGGAAAGATGAAGGCTGCAGAAGAGAACATCCCCTATCTTGTGATAAGGACAATGCCCAGGAGTGATTTCCCTGCGCTTGATATGCCGGAGGAAGCCCCTGTCTTTTCCATCAACCATATCGCCATCTGTGCCGAAAGCCTCGACGAGGATACTATGTACAACCTCACGAAAGCGCTTATAGAGAATATCGACCAGGTCCAGGAGATCAGCAAGACCTTTACGGTGGTCACACCTGAGAACGCGGTAAAAGGGATGCCTATCCCGTTCCATCCGGGCGCCCTCAAGTATTACAGGGAGGCAGGCCTCCTGAAATAGCCTGAACCCGTTTGTGCGCCGGATAGCCCTGGTGGCGCTGTCCGGCGTTTTTTTCGGTCGTTTCAATGTATATCTGGAGGTGTTTTTATTGCCCGAAGGAATAAAGGAAAAGAACCTGGTTAGCTCAGACAGTGAAATGATCTCTCTCCTTGAAAGAATAGATGCAATGGATACACCTGTGATCGAGCCTGAGGGTTTCCCTGCGGATAATGTTATCGTGCGTTTCCTTTTTCCTCTTTGTGCCGTTGGCCTTCTTCTTTTCACTTATTATTCCGCAGCGATCTCCCCTATGCCGGCTTTTGTGCAGAGGGCGATCCACCTCTGTTTTATCTTTTCCCTTGCCGCCTTTATCTATCCGTCCCGGAAGGGCTGGTTCCTGGGCAGAAAAAATGCGGAATTCCTCCTGAATACTCTGATAGTCATTATTGGCGTCCTTGCCATTGTTCATCTATCCCTGAACTGGAAACGCCTTTACCTGGAGGAGATGTCGCTGATCGATCAGGCCGCTTCTCTCCTGGTCATTATCATCACCCTTGAGATCACGCGTCGGACGATCGGCAACACTCTTATCGTCATTGTCCTGATCGGTGTGCTGTATGCCATGCTCGGCCCCCATTTGCCGAGCATAATTGGCCACAGGGGTTACTCTTTTCCAAGGGTCCTGAGCCAGATAGGTGCCGGGACCGAAGGGCTCTTTGGCTCGACCCTGGGTATAGCTTCAACCTATGTCGCCGGCTTTATTTTCTTCGCCAGTTTTCTGGAAGCATTCGGCGGCTTGCGCGGTTTTATGAAACTCGCCATGTCACTGGCGGGCGGCATGACCGGGGGGCCCGCAAAGATCGCTGTGGTAGGGAGCGCATTCTTCGCAATGATATCGGGCAGCACTGTGGCTAATGTAGTTTCGACCGGCTCAATAACGATCCCCATGATGAAGAACATGGGCTACCCGAAAGAATGGGCGGGAGCCGTTGAGGCTGTGGCGTCAACAGGGGGTACATTCACGCCTCCGATCATGGGTGCGACCGCTTTCATTCTGGCAGAATTCCTGGGCGTGCCCTATCTGGATGTTATGAAAGCCGCAGCGATTCCGGCATTCCTTTATTACGCAGGTTTTTTTGCGTCGGTCCACGCACAATCTTCAAAACAGAACTTTCTCGGGCTTCCCAGGGAGTATCTCCCCAACGTGAAAGAATCTTTTCTGGGTAGTTTCCACCTTCTCTTCTCGATCATACTTCTGGTGGTCCTGCTGGTCCGGAAATTTGTTGCGATAGACGCGGCGCTCTACGCCTCGATCCTGCTCTTTGTCACGGCTTTCATGACAAAGGAAAGCAGACCGTCCATAGAAAGAGTAATAAAAGCCTCAAAAGCGGCTTCAAAGGCCATGGTGGTCGTTTCTTCTGCCTGCGCTTCGGCGGGGATAGTGATAGCAGTACTTAACATGACGGGGCTGGGCTTCAAACTGAGTTCCATAATAGTGGCCATTTCGGGAGGCAAACTTCTGGTTGGCCTGTTGCTGACCCAGGCGGCGGCAATCCTTCTGGGGATGGGTCTCGTTACCCCGGCCACCTACGCGCTCCTGGCTGTCCTGGTGGCTCCCGGGCTGGTAAATATGGGGGTCACCCCAATGGCGGCTCATATGTTTGTGTTCTTCTGTGCAGCTCTTGCTCCGATCACTCCGCCGGTCGCCCTTGCGGCCTACGCCGCCGCGGGGCTGGCAGATGCAAGCCCATTCAAGGTTGGATACCAGGCTGTCAAAATGGGACTCGTAGCGTTTCTCCTCCCATATTTTTTCGTTTACAGCCCCAGCCTGCTTGGAATGGGGACCATAACCCTTGTCACTATGAATACACTTACCGCCCTGGTGGGGGTTGTTGCGCTTGGATTCGCCACTCAGGGATATGCAGGGAGATCCCTTTCCGGGTTTGAGCAGATAACCCTTTTCTGCCTGGGATTCCTTCTCATCATCCCTCATCAGACAGTTTCGGCTTCTGCTCTGCTGGCCCTCGGCGCATTCTGGTTTTTGGTCAGACGTTATTCCCCAAGGGAGGGGCAAAAATGACAGAACCTTTTGTGATCACAAACGTTATTGTCATTGATGGCACGGGGAAAAAGAAAGCCTTCCCGGGGAGTGTCGGCATAAAGGACGGAGTGTTTTCTTTTGTCCAGAAAGGTTCCGACATCCCGGCAAATGTCCCGGTGGTGGATGGGAAAGGATTCTTTCTGATCCCGGGATTGTTTGACTGCCATGTCCACCTCGCTGCCCCCCCCGACCCGGAAAGCCATGAACCTTACTGGAAACTTTCCACCCCGCCGCCCGGGAAGGCGCTCGCAGTCCTGAAAAGCGCCCAGGCTTCCCTGGAAGCCGGTTTTACGACCGTCCGAAATTGCGGAGCCGTTTCATGGGGCGTGCCCGAAGATATCCTTGTCCGGGACGCGATAAGGTCCGGTTTTTTCCCGGGGCCGAGGATCCTTGCATGCGGTGGAGCCATCACCATGACTGGTGGTCACGGGGACAGGGCATTCCCGGCTTATATACCCAAAGATCCGGAAAGAGGTTTCGGGGATGCAACCTGTGATGGTGTCGATGGGTGTATCCGGGAGGTCAGGAAAAAAGTCAGGCTCGGGGCTGACTTTATCAAAATATTTTCAACAGGAGGCGTGAGCACGCCCGGAGACGGGCCGGATTCTGTCGACTTCTCCATAGGGGAGACAAGGGCCATCGTTGAGGAGTCCTCCCGTCACAACAGGCCTGTGGCTACCCATGCCCAGGGCCTTGAAGGTATCCGTAATGCTGTTACCGCAGGAGTCTCGACAATTGAGCACGGATCATGGCTCGACAAGGAGACAGCTTTAAGGATGGCTGAGAAGAACATATCTCTGGTCACGACCATAGGTATTTTCGATGCGATCCTCGCAAGGGCAGCGAATTACCCTAACCAGGAGTCCATCACAAAAGCCAGAAATATCATTTCGGCGCAGGCTTCTGCGGTCGGGATCGCCCGGGAAGCGGGGATTAATATCGCCATGGGCACTGATGCGTCCATGAGTATCCGGAACGGCGATAACGCAAGGGAAATGAAATCGCTTTCGGAACTTGGTATTTCAAACAGGGAAATTCTTGCGATGGCAACGAAAAATGCTGCCCTTGCTCTTGGCCTTGACCAGATCGCAGGTACCGTGGAGCAGGGAAGATCGGCGGATTGCCTTCTCCTTTCAGGCGATCCGCTGGATGATATCAGCATCATTGCAGGGAAAAAGGACATCAGGGCGGTCGTCAGCAGAGGGAGGATCCAGTGCCTTCGCTCGGATAAGGGTGATGTCGTGAGTTCTGTTATGTTTACCCCGGACTTTGCAGAAAAGATCCTGTCACTATAAACATTTTTACCCCCGGGAGGGAAGGCAAGTTGAAGAAAATTCTTGTACTGGGTGCCGGAAGAGTGGCCCGGCCCTGTGTTGCATACCTGCAGAAAAATTCTGTGTATGAGATCACTATCGTGGATACGGATCCCCATAACCTTGAAAGGGTAGCAGGGACTGATGTGAACACCAGGACTATCCTGGGCAATGCCCTTGAGAAAGCGGCCGAACTGATCCAGGTCAGCGACCTTGTCATTAGTCTTTTGCCCGCTTCACTGCAGCCGGGCATCGCCAGGCTTTGCATCGCTGCAGGCAGGCCAATGGTGAATGCAGGATATGTCAGTGCCGAGATGCAGGGACTCCATTCCGAAGCGGTATCCGCCGGTGTTCTTCTGCTCTGCGAGATGGGGCTCGACCCGGGGATCGACCATATGTCGGCTATGAAGACGATAGATGAGATACATGGACAGGGGGGGAAAGTGCTGGAGTTCCGTTCGATATGCGGAGCTCTCCCGGCTCCGGCGTCGAACACCAACCCCCTGGGGTACAAGCTCTCATGGTCACCGGCTGATCTGATCGGCGCATGTGTCCGCCCGGCACGTTACCTTATGGATTCCGAGCCCGTAGATCTTCCAGGTGACCGCACTCTCAGGGATTATCGGCTGAAAGACCTCGGGTCCATCGGCTGGCTGGAAGAATACCCGAACATGGACTCCCTGCCTTACGTGGAACGTTATGGGATCCCGGAAGCCAGAACTGTCTACAGGGGAACTCTAAGGTACATCGGGTGGTGTGATCTCGTGAACCGTCTGGTTGACCTCGGATATTTTGATGAACGGCCCCTAGAAGTGAAAGGAATGTCCTATTCCGATGTCGTGTGTCGGCTTGCTTCCTGCAAACCTGTAAAGAGGAAAGGCCTTGCGGCGATGCTTTCCGAAAAAATGGGTGTTCCCGTCGATTCGGCCGTGCTGAAGAAAATGGAGTGGCTGGGCCTCTTCTCTGATGAGATCGTACCTTTTGAGACCGCGTCTCCCAGAGATATTCTGGCGGGGCTATTTTCGGAACGCCTTCTCTGGCATCCTGGGGAGCAGGATATTGTCATCCTCAGACACGAATACCTGGCATCCTTCCCGTCAGAGGGCTCTCTGAAGCTCTATACGTCGACGCTTGTTGACTACGGCGATAGCGATGGGGAGACCTCTATTTCGAAGACGACCGGACTCCCTGTGGGCATAGGCGCGGATATGATCCTTCGCGGGAAGCTAGAAGAATTTATGGGAGTTCACATCCCCGTCATGCCCGCGATTTATGAAGAAGCCCTCGAAGAACTTGAGCGGAACGGTATTTCTTTTGAGGAAACTGTTGAAGACGCTGTATCTTGAGTTGCCGGAAAGGGGCTGGCGCAGGTCTGCCTCTTTGAGGCAGACCTGTAACGGAGGTTTCACAAGGTGACCATGCCGTTTCTGGCTTCCCTGCCTATTATTCTCCTCCTTTTCTCTCTTCTCGTATTGAAAACTACCGCAAGGAAGGCTGGGGCATCAGCCTTCCTTGCGTCGGCCATAATTGCTGTCTCCTTTTTCGGGCTTGGATCAAAGGGCCTCGCCATCTCCGTAGGCAAAGGAGTTGCGCTCGCCATTTATGTCTCCCTGATAATCACGGCTGCCATCTATCTTTACAACATCGTGAACGATCTCAAGGCAGTAGATGTCATCAGCGAACACCTGGTCCATCATATACAGGACCCTTTTGTCCTCTTTCTCCTGCTGGCGTGGTTGTTTTCCTCATTCCTGCAGGGTATTGCCGGGTTCGGTGTCCCTGTGGCTATCGTGGCCCCCATCCTCCTGCGTTTAGGTTATGACCCGCTCCTATCGGTAGCGGCAGTACTGATGGGGCACTGCTGGTCCATAAGCTTTGGCTCCATGGGATCATCACTTTTTGCCCTGAGCCTGGTGACCAGCCTGAACCCCCGAGATCTTGCCCTGTGGATGTGCGTCTATGACATGGCGGCACTGGTATTTACAGGAGCGGCCGTGGCGTGGCTTTACGGCGGCTGGAAGTCCCTCAGGGCCGGGTGGCGATACATCCTGCTGGGGAGCACAGGAGTTTCGGTATTTATGTTCGTGGTGATATCCCTTGACCTGACATCCCTTATTGGCCTGATCTCGACGATATTCGGCATGGCAGTATTTGTCGGGTATTACAAATTTAGGAACGGCAGTATGCCTTCCCTGATGCCCGCGAACAAGATGAGTTTTCCCGAAGCGGTTCTTCCATATGCCCTCATCGTTGTTGCTTCGGTGGGGTTTCAGTTCGTCCCTTACAAGATCTCCATTTTTTCGTTCAACTTCCCTGCATATGAGACCGCCCTGGGGTTTTCTGTATCTGCGGCTCACGGCTTTGCCGCGATATCTCTTCTGAGGCACCCTGCCCCGATCATCCTTATGTGCGGAGGTCTTTCGCTCCTCTACTACCGGCAACGCAGTCTCTGGGACAGTAAAAGATTCCTGCCGGTTGTCAGGGCCACTCTGGACAAATGCATCCCGACATTTATCAGCCTCGTTTTCCTGGTGTCTACAGCAACAATAATGATGGGAAGCGGCATGACCGATCGTATCGCCCAGGGGGTAGCGAGCCTGACAGGGTCCTTCTATCCGCTCTTCGCACCGTTCATCGGCATACTGGGGGCCTTCATAACGGGGAGCAACACCAATTCGAATGTCATCTTCGGCTCTTTCCAGAAGACCATTGCCGAGACGATGCAGGTCAACCCCGTGGCCATGAGTGGTGTCCAGTCCATCGGGGGCTCGGTGGGGTGTGCCATAGGGCCCACCCAGGTCCTGCTCGGGACATCATCCGTCGGGCTCCAGGGGAAAGAATCCCACGTCTATAAAATTCTTGTTGCCAAGGTCTTTTTTCTCGGTCTGATCCTCGGTATTCTGAATATTGTGATCCTGAGGCTGATCTGAAGGAGTGCAAGGAATGATCCGGGGTTCAGAATCTTCTGCTTGCGAATATCGTTTCTTTGCCTTTTTACTTGCCTATCCCCACAGTAATTTCGCAGGCTCCCTGCCTGGAACGAGAGCGATATTGGGGAGCGCGGTCTGCTCCCTGTTCCGGAAGGAAAGCAAGGTTCAGGGTTGTGTAATTTCGGGATCTGTGCGATATTCCGGGAGAATTCAAAGGCTAGGCATCGGCAGGGCAGATCGGGGGGATTCCTGGTGGACGGGATCGATAACAGTATTCTCAGAGAACTTCAGGAAGACAGCCGCATAAGTTATGCGGAACTTGGAAGAAAGTTTGGCATGACGAGGGTCAGTATAAAGGACAGGATCGAAAAGCTGAGGCGCGAAGGAGTAATAGAGGATTTTACGATAATCATAAATCCCAACGCCATCGGTAAAGAGGTCTCGGTCTTTTTTGAGATCGATGTCGAGCCGTTCTATCTTGACGAAGTTGCCCAGGCCTTGAGCCAGGAAGATGCCGTGGAGAACCTTTACCTTATGTCGGGAGCCAGCACCCTTCATATGCATGCTCTTGTGGACAACATGAAGGCCCTTGAAAAGTTCATTCTGGAGACGGTTTACTCCAAAAAGGGGATAACCAGGGTACAGACGAACACTCTGATCAAACGCTACAAGAGTAAAAAAGGTGGTGTCCGCTTGTGACCTGTTCCCGGCAATTTAACCCGAAGAGGTGAATGGTTTTGAATATCTTCATTGTTGACGGGAATCCCGGACCGTCGAAAAGTCAGTACCGGGAGAAGATGGAAGAGGTTGCTTCATTCCTGTCCGGGTCGGGAAATAAGGTGCAGGTTATGGGGATGGACGAAAACAAGACCCACGACCACACGGGATGATTCTCCTGCTGGCTTAGGAAGCTTGGGGTATGTGCCTTTTAGCATGACGGTGTGGAATTCCTGCGGCTTATGCTTCATTCAGACCTCGTGATATTTCCCCCCCCTGATAATGGGGTTCCCGTCCGCCCAGAAAAAACGCAATAGACAGGATCATCCTTTTTCCCTCCCCAAAATATGCTCTTAAGTATCTCAGTAAAGATCGGTGCTCAGATATTTTAGTCCGGAATCACAG
>NPIE01007019.1_pt1 | contig 40645 bp, 38 predicted proteins | sample 8637661 | NCBI WGS metagenome assembly NPIE01 (sample SAMN07420842, study PRJNA396082) | bioreactor metagenome | isolation source: sample BA12 brine-fed electro-methanogenic bioreactor BA | place: Japan: Kochi | collected 2016-12-09 | reverse complement strand
TCCTTGGGGCATGGCGGCGTTTTTAATAAAATATCAGTAGGAGGTATTTGTATGAAAGGATACCTGAAATACTTTGGCGGAAAGTTGGCTTGGTTCTTTGTCACCCTTGTTGCCGCATTTATTTTGAATTTCGTTTTGCCCCGTTTGATGCCCGCCGATCCTGTGGCCATCATCACTCAAAGGGTTGTTCAGGGGATGCAAAGCCAAACAGGAATTCAAAAGGTTTATGAACATTACGCCACCCAATTTGGCACCAACCGACCTATCCATGAACAGTTCGTTATTTATATCCGGAATATATTTAGAGGAGATTTTGGCGCTTCGTTCAGTCAATATCCCAGACCCGTCGCAGACATCATTAGGGGTTCAATCTGGTGGACGGTTGCGCTACAATTCCCCGCTATTATTGTGGGCTGGTTAATTGGAAACACACTCGGCGCTTTGGCGGCTTACCTTAAGAAGGGCTTTGATAAGGTTCTTTTGCCGGTGAGTATTTTTATGAGCAACTTACCAGCCTTTGGAATGGCCGTCATTTTACTGGTCATCTTTGGCGTTCAATTGAAGTGGTTTCCCACATCAGGCGGTTATGGATTTGATATGATCCCCAATTTCAGTTGGAGTTTTATTTGGTCGGTCATTGTCCATTATCAACTGCCTTTCTGGTCGATTGTATTGATTACCATTGGCGGTCAGGCGATTGGCATGCGCTCCATGGCGATTTACGAACTGAATGCAGATTACGTGAAATACGCACGTTTTTTGGGAATCAAAGACTGGAAAACAGTGGGATATGTTTTTAGAAACGCCATGCTGCCACAGGTGGCAGGTTTGGCGTTATCCATTGGCACGATGGTTAGCGGTGCCCTTGTGGCAGAGGTCATCTTTAGTTATCCTGGATTGGGCTCCACAACGCTTAATGCCGTGATGAGTCAGGATTATCCTTTGATTTCTGCGACAACGTTAATTATTACGATTATGGTGCTGGCTGCCACTTTTCTCATTGAAATTCTCTATGGCATTATTGACCCCCGCGTCAAAGCGGCCCAGTCGGAATAAGGAGAGAACCTACGATGAAACATACGCTTAAAGAAATTTTTCACTCTCCAAAATTTGTCATTGGTTTTTCTATCCTTTTAGCCATACTTGCCGTCACAATCTTTTACCCCATGATTGTGACCACGGATCCCTTGCAGATCATTGGCATGGGGACTTTTTTCGAACCAGGCATATATGTGAATGTTTTTGACGGCCTGGGTTCAAAAATGTATACCCTTGATATTGATGAGGCGACTGAAAACAGAATTGCCAGCAAGTTAGGCGATGAAGAACGTCTCGCCATGGAGGAATGGCTGTTGGATTTCGGTATTCCCCAGGAGGAGATTGATATTGAGGATACTGAAAAGCTAATGGAACTATGGGAAAACAATTACGATCCCACCCTGCGCTTTGATGGGATGACATCTGCCAGGAGGAAATATTTTGTCAGGCTGGATGCCTCCCTTGAAGGTATTTTAGAAACTGAGGGGGTGACCATCGCTGTTGAGAATGAGGAAACCAACGAACTTGAAGAAAAAGATTTCATTGAACAAAACGATTACGTCAATATCAGCAATGTGGCTAATGTTCGTGTACTGCCGCTTGGAACGGACAACTTTGGCCGGGACATGCTGACGGAATTGATTTCAGCGACCGGCACATCCCTGAAAATTGGGTTTATTGCTGGTTCAATTGCCACATTAATTGGACTGACCTTGGGCTTGATGGCGGGATATATTGGTGGGTTAGTGGATGACATTATTATGTTCTTCACAAACCTTTTCACGGTTATCCCAAGTTTTGTATTGTTGGTTTTGATTTCATACAGCATTGGGCAGGAACAGCGAGGTGCGGTTACCGTCGCTGTTGTGATTGGGTTCACCTCCTGGGTATGGACGACCAGAGCTGTTCGAGCGCAGGTGATTTCTTTACGAAACCGGGATCACGTCAATCTGTCGAAATTATCTGGACACTCTATTGCACATATTATCGTGATTGACATCTTGCCCTACATCGCCTCATATGTGGTCATGGCGCTAATCTTACAGATTTCCTCTGGCATTTTAGCGGAGGCAGGTTTATCAATACTCGGATTGGGGCCGAAAACAACAGAAGTGCCAACATTGGGTTTGATGATGAACTGGGCGATGATTTACAGCGCACACATCATGGGGAAATGGTGGGCTTACTTCCCGGTGATTGTAACCATTGCTCTGGTTTCATTCTCAATGAATTTGATGAATACGGGGCTTGACCAAGTGTTCAATCCGGCATTGAGGGAATAGGTGAAATAAATGGCTAAAGTAATGTTAGAAGTAAACGAAATAACAACGAAATACATCACCCGCTTTAAAGAAGATATTTACGCTGTAGACCATGTTTCTCTGAAAGTTGAGGAAGGGAAATCATTGGGAATCGCGGGAGAATCGGGCTGCGGAAAGTCGACATTGGCCCTCAGCTTGATGGGTTACTATTTCCCTCCGCTGCATTATACAAGCGGCGAAATTATCATTGATGGGCAAAATATCACGGACATGAAACCCGATGATATTCGCAAATCAATATTGGGAAAAGAGATCGCCTATATCCCCCAATCGGCTATGAATGCCCTCAATCCAACCCAGAAAGTGATCCGGTTTATTGAAGACGTTGTTCGGGCGCATCATCCGGATGCCACCAAAGATGAGATCTATGATCTCGCTAAAACACGATTTGAAACTTTGGGGCTGCCGGCACAGGTGTTAAATAAATATCCCGTAGAGCTTTCTGGCGGCATGAAACAACGTACGGTGATCGCCACCTCTGTGATCCTTTGCCCGAAAGTCTTGATCGCTGACGAGCCGTCATCTGCGCTGGATGTCACTTCGCAAAAGAAGGTCATCAAAATGCTGCGGGATTTGATGGATATGGGCTTGATCAAATCTATGATCTTTATCACCCATGAACTTCCATTACTCTACAATGTGACCGACGATATCATGGTTATGTACGCCGGACAGATTGTGGAAAGGGCCAATGCGGAGAAAGCAGTTTTCGATCCGCTACACCCCTATTCCAAAGGGTTGATGGGTTCCATTATTGTGCCTGAAAAGGGCCTGCGTGATATTGCGTTAACGGCAATTCCCGGGGTTCCTCCCAATCTTAAGAACCCACCGGAAGGATGCCGGTTTGCTGACCGATGCAAATATGTCATGCCGGAATGTCGGGTTATGTCCATTGGTTTACGGGATATTGGCGCTGGCCGTGCTTACCGGTGTATCTTATCGGAAGAGGAATTGAGAGAGGCTTATCAAAATGAATGATGAAAAGAAGAAACCCGTCTTGAGCGCAAGAGGGCTTACGAAAGTTTTTGGATTTGGCCCATCGAGAACTGTCGCTGTTGACAATGTGGATATTGACCTCTATGAAGGTGAGGTGGTGTCCATTGTGGGCGAATCGGGCAGCGGAAAAACAACTCTGGCGAAAGTCTTTTTGGGATTAATTGGTCCTACAGAAGGTGAGATTTATTTCCAGGGTGAACCAAGGGATATCAGCACGTATAAGCAGAAGAAAGAATATTGGAAAAACATTCAGGCTATATTCCAGGACCCTTTCTCTTCGTATAATATTTTCCACAAAATTGATAAGGTACTGCTGGATTGCATCCGCATGCGCGGCGGCAGCGACCTTCCTCACGATAAAAAAGTGGAGATGATGACGGAAGCGTGCAGCTTTGTGAACTTGAAGTTTGAAGAGCTCACCAATAAATATCCCTTTGAACTGTCAGGCGGACAGATGCAGCGGTTGATGATCGCACGGATCTTCCTGCTTGATCCCAAGATTTTATTCGCTGATGAAACCACATCCATGATTGACGCTTGTTCCCGAGCGACCATCCTGGATATGCTGATGCAACTGCGCGATGAAATTGGGATGACGGTTATTTTCATCACCCATGATATCGGCCTGGCTTATTACGTGTCTGACAGCGTCTACATCATGGAAAAGGGAAAATTTGTGGAATCTGGCACGGCTGACGAAGTGATCCTGAATCCCACACAACCTTACACCAAACGTTTGCTGAGCGATGTCCCCAAGATTTATGAAGAATGGGATCTTTCAAACGTGTAGAGTCACATCAGGCAGGAGAGAGAACAAAATACACGATTCCGAAGATTGAATTTCGTGAATTAATCTTGTCTCCTGGCATGCCTGGATTAAAGATCATTTGAAATAAGTAAATGATGGTCCTTGTATCCTTTATTGTTGCAAAACACTGTTACCTGATATTAATAATTGAGAATTAAGAAAGAGATATAGATGGAGAATATTCAAAACATAATTTCCCAGATGACCCTGGAAGAGAAAGCTTCTCTTTGTGTTGGGGTTGGACCCTGGACGACATATCCAATTGAACGACTCGGCGTTCCCCGGATTTTTGTTTCGGACGGCCCGCATGGCATACGCCGGGTGATTGATGAGAACCAAATTGCACAAAAGAGCCTTCCCGCAACGTGTTTTCCTACCGCTTCTTGCAGCGCATCTACCTGGAATACGGATTTGATTTATCGGATGGGAGAGGCCATTGCAGAAGAAGCCATTGCCTACGATGTTGATGTCGTTCTTGGGCCTGGGGTGAATATCAAAAGGTCTCCTCTGGGAGGCCGAAACTTTGAATACTTTTCTGAAGACCCCTACCTTTCTGGGGAGCTGGCGGCCAGTTTAATTAATGGCATCCAGAGCAAAGGTGTGGGCACCTCCCTCAAACATTACGCGGTCAACAACCAGGAATATCAACGTTTCAGCATCAACGCGGAAGTTGATGAACGCACCCTGCGAGAAATATACCTGCCGGCTTTTGAAGCCGCAGTGAAAAAAGCCCAACCCTGGACGGTGATGTGTGCGTATAACAAAGTCAATGGGACATATTGTTCGGAACACCATGAATTATTGGTCGATATTTTAAAGAACGAATGGGGATTTGAAGGTCTCGTTGTCTCTGATTGGGGTGCTGTTCACGACCGGGTTGAGTCAATGAAAGGCGGTCTTGATCTTGAAATGCCAGGTCCCCAGGAACGTCATGTAAAAGCTTTGGTCCAGGCTGTTCGTTCAGGGGACTGTGAAGAAGAGATTCTTGATAAATCTGTTGAGCGGATTTTAAAGATCATTTTCAAAGCTCAACAGACTGATGACAATGACTCTTTTGACAAGGAAGCGCATCATGACCTGGCGCGGGAGATTGCCGCTGAGGGCATTGTATTGCTGAAGAATGACGGCATCCTGCCCCTGAAAACCCACGAACAAATCGCCGTGATTGGGCGGTCGGCAAAGGAAGCGTATTACCAAGGCGGTGGCAGTTCGCACATCAACCCCACCCAATTAGACATACCTTTCAATGAACTTCGTGAGCGCGCGGGCGATACGGAACTGCTCTTTGTCGAAGGGTATCCGAAGCAGGATGAATACAAGCAAGAGATGATTGACGAAGCGGTGTCCGTCGTAAAATCAGCAGATGTGGCTTTGTTGTATATCGCTCTCCCAACCTCAAAAGAATCCGAGGGGTATGATCGCAAGGACTTAGACCTCACTGAACATCAGGTAGCTTTAATTCACGCTGTGGCTGAGGTGCAGCCTAACACGGTTGTCATACTAAACAGCGGTTCTGCCATTGTCATGCAATCGTGGATTGATGAGGTGAACGCAGTGCTTCAAGGATGGATGATGGGGCAAGCGGGCGGTGGTGCGATTGCCGATGTCCTGTTTGGTAAAGTCAACCCGAGCGGCAAGATCACTGAGACATTTCCCGTTGAACTTTCTGACACGCCAGCTTATATCAATTGGCCTGGTGGCGCTGGTGAAGTCCATTATGGCGAGCGCATGTATGTCGGCTATCGTTATTATGAGACCAAGCAAGTCCCGGTCATGTTCCCCTTTGGATACGGCCTCAGTTATACGGCCTTTGAATACAGCAATCCACAGGTACCGAAAGCCTTCACGGATAAAGAGGGCTTAATTGTCCAGGTGGATGTGACCAATACGGGCGATGTCCCCGGTAAGGAAGCCGTTCAGGTTTATGTCCACGACTGTGAATCTGCTTTGGCTCGGCCGCCGAAAGAATTGAAAGGGTTTGCCAAAGTTGAACTAGAACCCGGGCAGACCAAGACGGTTTCGATTTCCCTTGATTTCCGGTCTTTTGCCTACTATCACCCGCAATATCACACCTGGGTCACGGAAGATGGCGATTTTGATATTCTCTTCGGTGCATCTTCAGCGGATATCCGGCAATCGGCAAGAACCACAATGAAATCGACCATTGAACTGCCCTGTATGCTGTGCAGAGAATCCACAATAAAGGAATGGCTGGAGGACCCTCGCGGCGCCGTTGTTTTCCAACCCATGTACGACGAGATCCATTCCGGATTGGAAAAGATGTTTGGCGGCGATGAGAGCATCGGCATAGAAGTCTCAGATATGATTGTTGATATGCCTTTGATCAGTTTATTGCTGTTTCAGCAGAGCGCACTGACCATGCCAGCGGAGGATATCGTGGATGGCTTGCTGCAGCAAGCCCATAACATGGAAGTCTAAAAAGTTCTTAGCTAAAGAATTTCAATTATTGCAAATGATAGTGGAGAAGCAAGTTTTACTTGCTTCTCCTTTTTTTATATTCAACGCCCTAAATTAAATTATTCAACCAAACGCGAATTTAGAAATCGATTAATATTATTAAGGTTTTATGTATGAGTGGATTCTAGGGTTGTTTTCATTTGATTAAAGGACACTTATTGTTGTAAGGCTATTTATCTGGCTTGGGGACTGAAACCCCATATAATCTATTCTATAGGTCGAAAAATTAACCTAAAATTAATTAAATATTCACATGCCTGTTTATTAAGGAGATCGAAAATGAAGGAAGTTGCAATTAAGGTTCAGAACCTTGATAAATCTTTCGAGGAAGTGCACGCCGTCAATGATGTCAGTTTTGAGTTACGTCAAGGTGAGATCTTCAGCCTATTGGGGCCGAATGGCGCTGGGAAGACGACCACTATAGGGATGATTTCGGGTTTATTGACGCCCGAAGCTGGCGAGGTTTGGCTGATGGGTCACAGCGTCTCCTCAGAGCCCAAGAAAGCCAAAGCCGCGTTGGGAGTCGTGCCGCAGGAGATCGCCCTTTACGAGGATATTTCAGGCCGGGCCAACCTCAACTTTTGGGGCAAGATGTACGGCTTGCGTGGGAAGGCGCTGAGTGAGCGTGTGGATGAAGTGTTGGCGTTGATTGGTCTGGAGGACCGCGCCAAAGGAATGGTCTCCAAATATTCCGGCGGTATGAAACGGCGATTGAATGTCGGAGTGGCGCTGCTGCACGAGCCGGAAATCCTAATCATGGATGAACCGACGGTGGGGATTGACCCGCAGAGCCGGCGCAAGATCCTCGATTCTGTGATGAATTTACGGGACCAGGGCGTCACCATCCTGTACACCACCCATTACATGGAAGAGGCCCAGGAGCTGTCTGATCAGATTGCCATTATGGATTACGGCGAGATCATTGCCCGGGGAACCCATGAGGAATTAATTGATATCGTGGGTGAGCTTGACCGGATCACCCTGACCATCAGCGGCGATCCAGCAAAAGCCAAAGACGCCTGGCGGAAGATTGATGGGGTAGAAGATGTCTTTTCTGAGAACGGCGTCCTGCACCTGCTTGTCACGGACAGCAACCGCATCCTGCCGGGTATTTTTGAGGCCGCAGCCAACGTAGATGTGCATATCAATTCTGTTGACATACAGGAGCCAAATTTGGAAGCCGTCTTCCTGCACCTGACCGGCCGTGCTTTACGGGACTGAAGGGAAGTGGATGATGAAAACATTTAATATCGCGATCAAGGATTTATGGCGCGCTTTTCGCAGCTATTTTGCGCTGGCGTTTATGTTCGGCGTCCCTATTTTGATGACCGTTCTATTTGCCTTCCTGTTTGGGGGCGCGGTGGGGGATGAGGATGCTGAATTTGCTCTACCGGTCACGGATGTGATCATGGTTAATCAGGATGAGGGTAATCCCTATGTTCAGGATTTGGCATATGAGGGTGAAACGGTTGATTCCCTGGGAGAGATGCTCGTTATGATTTTACAGGAGCAGGACTTCACAGAGGTGATGAATATTACCGTCAGCGTCAGTGAAACGGATGCGAAAGCGGCTGTGGATGCTCAGGATGTAGGCTTGGCTATAATGATCCCGTCTGATTTCAGCAACGCCTTATCAGCTCAGGAATCCGAAGATGTCAGCCTTGAATTTTATAAGGACCCCGACCTGAGCCTGGGCCCACAAATTGTTCAATCGATTGTGATGGGAATCGTGGACGGATTTTCTTCGGCGACCTTATCTATTGAATCTGTTTTAGCAACATTAGAAAGGGAAGGGGTGACTCTGACGGCTGAGGAGCGCATGGCGTTGATCGGCACCTTAACCCAGGATGCGGACGCTTCTCTGGAGGAAAGCGCGGCTGACCTGACGATTATCCCTCCTGCAGATCTTGAAGCTGAAGAGGATCAGACTGATTTCCTGACCATATTGCTGCGCAGCATCATGGGCGGCATGATGATTTTCTATGCATTCTACACAGGAACCTCATCAGCCCAAACCATTTTGGAAGAAGAAGAAAATGGCACCCTTGCCCGTCTGTTCATCTCCCCGACGGATACCCGAACGATCCTCAACGGAAAACTCCTGGCAGGTGTTTTGATGGTCTCTGTCCAGATTATGATTCTGATGGTCTTCTCAAATCTCGTTTTTGGCATTAATTGGGGGCCGATTGGACTGCTGGCGTTATTTTTCATTGGGTTGGTGATGTTGACAAACAGCTTTGGCATATTTGTCATATCGCTGGTGAAAAGCACCAAACAAGCGGGCATCTTGTATGGCGCAGTATTAACCTTTTCAGGCATGCTGGGTATATCCGGTGTTTTCACCGGCGGCACACCTGTTGAGGAAGCTTTCCGGTTCTTACCTCTTCTTGTTCCTCAGGGTTGGGCGATGAGGACAATCGAAAATGTGTGGATCGGCAATCTTGGGCAGACATTGCTTTTCAGTGGGGGTATGGTTGCCTGGTCACTTATCTTGTTCTTGATCGGCAATGCCCGAATCAAGCGCCGTTACGACTGAGAGGTGGATGATGAGATTTATTGATATTGCACTAAAAGACCTGTATCAAATTTTTAAAGACTGGAAATCTGCGATTTTTCTTATCATTGCACCCATCTTATTCACCCTGATGTTTGGGTTTATGTTTGGAGGATTTAGCGGGCCGAATGACAATGACAATCGTTTGCCAGTGCGCGTGGTCTTGAATGAGCAGACTTCCATTACGGAAAGCTTGCAGGCCTACTTGGTGGAGTCGGACGTTATCCGCATTGAAAATGGGAATCCCGAGACAAACCTGGAGGTGCACCAGCGGTCCGTGGCGGATGGGGAAGTCGCCGCTGTTATCCTGATCACCGAGGGCTTGAGCCAGGGTATTCGTGAAGAAGGCGTCGTCCGAATGGATGTGGTGCTGGATGAAAACACGTCCGCAGGATTAAGTGTTCAACAGGAGATTCAATCTGCGACAACTCGGATCAAGACTGCGGCTGATGCTGCCAGCCTTGCTATCGATATATATGAGGAACAAGTGGGTTTCGAAGATGCTGATGAAAGAAGCGCGCTCTATGATAAGGCCTTTGCTGAGACGTTACAGGCTTGGGAAAATCCGCCTGTAACTGCCGTTGAGCGCCAGACTTCGCCCGAGGGCGACCAGGCCGCCTCGCAGGACAATGCCTTTGCTCACTCCCTGCCAGGGATGATGGCGCAATTTGCCATTGCTGGCCTGATTGGCGCAGCCGAGATCGTCGTGCAGGAACGGAAATCCGGTGTGTTAGACCGCTTGCGCGGTACAGCCGTATCCAAATCCGAGATCCTGGTTGGGCATTGGCTGGCAATGTTCGGGATGATTTTTGTCCAGTTTATCGTGCTTGTGGCTTTTGGACAGATCTTCCTGCGCCTGGACTTCTTTGGCGCGCCTTTGGCAACCCTTGCCCTTTCGGTGGCAAGCTGTGCCTTTGTGGCCAGTTTGGGGTTGTTGATCGGCATTCTGGCAAAAATGCCGGAGCAAACCTCCATTTATGCCCTGATCCCTATGTTCTTATTTGCGGGTTTGGGAGGCGCTTGGGTGCCCATGGACATCCTCGGCGAAACTGTGCAGAAAGTGTCGCGCTTCACGCCTGTGGCATGGATCATGTCCGGATTCAAAGATATCCTCCTGCGCGGGGCGGGACTGTCCGAGGTTTGGCTTCCGGTCTTGATTCTCCTTGGCTTTTCAACCCTGTTCTTGATCCCTGCGATACTCCTCTTTTATAAAAGAGAGGGTTAGATTAATCGTTCAGTAATAAGAAAAACTTAAGGTGAAGGCCGAGGCTCGGGGTTGATATTAAGGGTTGGTTTCTTGGCGGGCTTCTCGCTGTTCCACAGCACTTTCACAGCCCTTTTATCTTCCCAGGCCATTAAAGTGCCGCGGTAGAGGGCGCGTTCGAAATACCCTCCCGTAGGTGTTAAACCGTCATAGCCTTTATTGGTCAAAATTGGCATGATTGGCCTGAGCTGCTGGGCGTAGTGCCTCATGCAGGGCTTTGGGCGAAAGCCCGGCCAGGAATAACAAGACACAACGGTACGCCGGTGTTGGGTGGATACACCGGAGGCGATGGTCTTCTCCCAATCGGGATCGCTGGGGAAGAAGATAAATTTATCTAAATTCCCTTTGGGGATTCCCTCAATGCCCCGTACAACGGCTGGCTGAGCTTGTGGGATGTAGGGATCAACGGATAAGTCCAGGAGGATCGCATGTTCCGGCAGATATTGAATCCATGTGTTGGGTATCACGGGCTGGGCGGGGTTATGCCGCTGGGTGGCGTCAATCAGGATATCTGTGTCTTTCAATAATGTGATCATCGTTTCAGGGTGATTCGTCACGTTTCGCCCAACGGCTTGGCACAGGGCGCCGGGATAGCCTTTTTGAATGATCGTATTATTCCTTTCCCTGTTTCCCATATGCGCGACGGCGTCAACGGCATGCTTCCCAACCATCCCCGTACCTAACAACAGCGTTTGAATGGGCTTTCCATCCGGGCGCATTAATCCCCCCCAATGGCCTTCCAACAAACCAAAAGCGACTTCCAAGCCGTTCCAGGCGACGGCTTTCATATTTTCTACCAGGCGGACGCCCTGGTCATTGGCAATGCTGTCCAGGGAGATGGTCCTCAACCCCAATTGTTGAAAACGTACAATGCGATTGGGACGGGTGGGGTAGTGCAGCATGGACATCAGGATGGTACCGGGCTTCATCCTCCTAAAATCCGCATCAGGCGACCGCAGGATCACCACGATGTCCTGGTTAAAGGCGTCCTGACGAGAGCTGAAGAAAATTTTATGATTTCCTTTGCGGTAATCCGCTTTATCGAATCCTAGGGGAGAACCGTAGCCTTCTTCAATAACGATATGCAGGCCGAAATCCGCCATACGTTGAATGAAATCCGGCAGAAAAACGCGCTTCTCACCGGCTTCCATTTCCATACGCGGAAACCCAATGGATTTTGGGGGAGTCAATGTATCCATCCTTTCTTATTAAATTGTGAGCTTGGTTGTCAAGGTGCGGACTTTGACAGCTTCCAAAACCTGTAAGCAAGAAAAATTACAGGCAGGGCTGAAGCACCTTGTGATGGAAGGGGGCCTTCCGGAAAATAATTGTGGTTGCGCGACCTGATGATAAGGCGACGCAATCACATTATGATGACTTACTTCGGTAGAGATAATTATACTGCATGATGCAAAGGGAAAATGGGGCGAGATTTCTTTGTCGCCTTGCCCAGAAAGCCTTATAATTTAGATGAGCCTATTTAAAAGGAAAAACCTTTAAAGGAGGATTGTATGTCCAAACCCCGTCCTGTTCGTGCCCCTCGTGGCACTCAGCTTACGTGTAAATCCTGGCTGACGGAAGCCCCTTTCCGCATGATTCAAAACAACCTCGATCCGGAGGTGGCTGAGCGGCCGGACGACCTGGTCGTTTACGGCGGCAGCGGACAGGCCTGCCGCAGTTGGGAGGCTTTTGACGCCATCCTGACAACCCTGACAGACCTTGAATCTGACGAAACCCTGTTGGTGCAGTCCGGCAAGCCGGTGGGTGTGTTCAAAACTCACCCCGATGCGCCCCGGGTGATGATCGCCAATTCAAATCTCGTGCCCCACTGGGCAACGCAAGAGCATTTCGATGAGTTAGCCGCCAAGGGATTGATTATGTACGGACAGATGACCGCTGGTTCCTGGATTTATATCGGCACCCAGGGCATCCTTCAAGGGACTTATGAGACCCTCGGTTCCCTGGCGCATTTGCAGGGCTGGCCGTCGCTCAAGGGGAAATTCATCCTCACCGCCGGATTGGGCGGCATGGGGGGCGCGCAGCCCATGGCCATCACTATGAATGAGGGGGTGGGGTTGATTGTGGAGGTGGACCCCGAACGTGCCCAGAAGCGGCTGGAAGTGGGCTATGTGGATATGGTGGTGGATAATCTTGAGGAAGCGATGACACTGGTGGAAGAAGCCCTGGACTCTGAAACGCCTAAGTCCATCGGCCTGATCGGCAATGCTGCGGATATCTATCCTGAACTGGTCATCCGCGGTGTGGTGCCTGATGTGGTCACCGACCAGACGCCGGCCCACGATCTACATAATTACGTCCCCGCCGGCATCAGCCTGAAAGACGCGAACAAACTCCTCCGAGATGACCCTGCAGCTTATGCAGCACAGGCGCAACGGTCCATCGCCAAACACGTTCAAGCCATGCTGGCCTTCCAGAAGGCAGGGTCGGAAGTCTTTGATTACGGCAACAATATCCGCCAACGGGCTTTTGATTACGGTGTCAAAGATGCCTTTAATTTCCCGGGTTTTGTCCCCGCCTACATCCGACCCTTGTTTTGCGAGGGTAAGGGGCCCTTCCGTTGGGTAGCGCTTTCTGGCGATCCGGAGGATATCTATGAGACGGATCGGGTGATCAAAGAGCTGTTCCCGGAGGATGAGCATCTGCATCGCTGGCTGGATATGGCCAGGGAAAAGGTGCCGTTCCAGGGGCTGCCCTCACGTATTTGCTGGCTGGGGTACGGTGAACGCGCTCAGGCTGGATTGGCCTTCAACAACCTGGTGGCTGAGGGGCGTGTATCCGCACCGATCGTGATCGGGCGCGACCACCTCGATTCCGGCTCGGTGGCTTCCCCAAACCGCGAGACGGAAAGCATGAAGGACGGCACAGATGCGGTCAGCGACTGGCCGATACTGAACGCCTTGTTGAATGCCGTCAATGGGGCCACCTGGGTCTCCTTCCATCACGGCGGTGGTGTGGGCATTGGTTTCAGCCAGCACGCCGGCCAGGTGATTGTGGCGGACGGCACACCGGAAGCCGCCAAGCGCCTGGAACGCGTCCTGACGGTGGACCCGGGCATTGGCATTGTGCGTCATGCCGATGCGGGCTATGAAAAAGCCATAGAATCGATCAAGAAACACGGCATTCGCATGCCGATGATGAAGGAAGATTAGTTTTGGGTCAGCGAACTCGCCGTTTGATCTTCTTTGTGTTAGCCATTTTGGTGGGGTTGGCTGCTGGCTTGTTTTATGGCTGGGAGATCAACCCCGTTCAACTTTCCGGGGAATCCCCAGAGACCCTACGCATCGACTTTAAGGCAGATGTCGTCCTGATGATTGCGGAGCTCTCCAAGGCTGAGGGCGACATCGGCGAAACATTAACTCGTTTGAGATTCCTGGGGGATGAGAATCCTGTAAATATTGTCAAAGACGCAGTTGCCTTTGCTGAGCAACATGATTATGCGGAGAAGGATTTGGAACTTATGCGGGGTTTATTGGCATTCCTTGAGGCGTCTGCTGAGGTGTCGTATTGATGGAGAGCTCTGACCATGTTGGATGAGACCCAAGCACTTCGCACTTCTCAACAAGAACCTGCCCCTAAGCAGGGTGGATGGTATCTATTGACGGGTGTGATGTTGGGTCTGATCCTTGGGCTGATCTACGCCTGGCTGATGGACCCGGTGGTATATGAAAGCACGCTGCCCAGCGACCTGGCTGAGGTGCATAAGGATGCCTATCGGTGCATGATTGCTCAGGCTTTCACGGCTACGGGAAACCTGGAACGGACAGCACTTCGTTTGGCAGTTCTGGCAGATGAGGATCCTTATTTCGCTTTAGGTAAGCAGGCGCAACGTGCGCTGGCGGAGGGGAAGCCAAAGGAAGCACGAGCCTTGGCATTATTGGCGTCAGCTATACAATCATATGTTGGCGATTCTGAGCATATGGATTCAACCCCACACTTGCCCTCAGCAACGGAAAATATCATCCCCACATACACGCTGCCCCATTCCACTTCAACACCATAAGAATAATTCTTCTCATTCCAATGAATAGCGGTAGACGTTTGTCTTTCGCAGGGTGAAGTTTAGGTCCTGATAGAGACGGTTGGCGGCTTCCCGGCTGGGACGTGAGGTGAGGTTGACCTCACGCAAGCCCAGTCCCCGCGCTTTTTCCAGGCACTGTTTGGTCAGCGCTCTGCCCAGACCTTGCCGGCGTGCTTTATAATCGACCACCACATCCTCGATCCAGCCGTGACATCCAGTGGGTGTCTGAAAGGTGACCAGGGTGGCGGAACCGACAATGGGACTGTCCTCTTCCGGATAGCGCACGAGGTAAACAAAGGTCTCGGGTGAAGCAACCATGGCTTCTAAATCCGCTTGTGTGGGTGGCGGTGAGGATCGGGTGAGCTGCGGGATCAGGTGCTGGAAGGTTTGGAAGATTTCTTGAGTTACGGTTTTCATCTCAAAAATGTGCATGGCAGGCCTCCGTTTGCTTGGTGTTATTATTGTATATCTTCTTGGATTAATTTGGGAATCACCTCTACCCAAAAATATCCTAGCTGACTGTTGAGATAAAAATCTTATCTAGAGGAGAAAAGATGAACGAAAGAAAACAGAACCTAATTGCTGATTTTACTGAAGCCCTTGAGGCGTTTGACAAGACCTTGGAAAAAGTTCCGGAAGGCGGCCTGGATTGGTCTGAGAAGGAGGGGGAATGGACCATCCGGCAGGTCATTCATCATGTTGCCGATGACTGCAATGTTTATACCTTCGTGATTGAACGAGCTCTGGTTATTCCGGATTGTAAAATTTATTTTGTTGGTTTTCCCGGGAATGAGGACTGGGCGGACAAGTTGGATTTTGCGGATAGACCAGTAGGCCCCGCATTGGATTTAATACACGCTCACCGCGCTTTTCTCGCTGAATTGGTGGGCCATTTTGCGGAGAGCTGGGAGAATGAAGCTGGGTTTTACAACGAAGCCGGCGAAAAGCAAGCCGCCTCATCCATTCAGGAGATGATCGTGATGCTTACAGACCATATGCGAGAACACATCCAGATGATTGAGGCTATTATTGCGGTCAACACCAGAGACAGTGCATAAATTTCATCCTCAATAAGCTTTCTTCACCATTGGAACTGTGAAAATTTGGTTTCGGGAAAATTTTTATTTTTAATAAGAATAATTTATATCTATAAAAATAAAACCCACTTACACGCGTCAAACGCCAATCTAACCCATACACACCTTTCACAACGTATTCCGTAAATCACAAGCGCCTGCTTAGGGGTATATTAGGATTCATCAAAGATAAATTAAGAAGAATAAATGACCCATATGAAAACAGAAAATTATTGTTTTACAGTTGATTGGGCCAAGCATCATCTTTGCAGACTGCACCTGCGTAACAAATGGTGAGGAAATTTACTGTAGTCTTGAAGATGGTGAGGATGAAGCTATGACCGCCGGAACCTGGGTATCCACCACAAGGATGTTTGATGACTCTATTCAGCCTGGTGGAACCTTCAGCAACACTTTTGACGACACCGGCACCTATGACTACTTCTGCAGTATCCACCTCTCACTGACAGGGACAATCACAGTCTAGAAATAAAATCTAAACTTATCAATGTAACAAAAATTAATTAAATTGCATCAAATAAATATGATTTTGACTATTGAAAGGAAATAACATGAAAAAAGCACTTCTCATACTAGCTATTGGTATATTTGCAATCACAGCATGTGAGCCAGTAGGTGTTACCAAGGCGATCAATACCGATTCTTCTCCGGAAGAAACCATGGAAGTTACTGATGATAGCCCGGATGATATGGATGATGACACCAACCGCACGGTAAATATCGAAATTCAGGGTGGGACGTTTTCTTCCCAGAAATACACAATACACGAGGACACAATGCTCTCATGGACCAATAACGATGACGTTTCGTATACCATTGTTCTTGTGAAAATGGATGATTCATCCGATGATCGCTATGAGATTACAGTTGCCCCTGGGGAAACCGTTAGCCTAGATATAGATGACGATGGAATGTTTGAATTTTATATTGATGGCAATATGACCGCCAGCGGCACTATCACAATCTCTGATGATTACAATGATGATGAATATGACGACAGCTATGACGACGATGATTACGGCGATGACATGGATAGCGATGATGATATGGATGATGATGATTACGATGATGACATGTACGATGATGATGATGATTACGATGACGACATGTACGATGATGAAGATGAGGAAGATGAAGATATGTACAACGACGAAGATGATGAGGACTTCTAATATTTAAACCAGTCCTGTTATTCATTATGTCTAAAGACGATCATCCTATCACCAAAATTTAATCAATGTTGAAATTACCAAACCTTCTCCAGAAAAATTTGGGAAGGTATTTGGAAATTAACAATAAGAAGAAAGAAGAATTAAATGATAAAAGGTAAAATTATTTTGTTAACATTCGTTCTCCTGCTAGCGGCCTGCCAGCCTGTGGCGACACCTACATCAACGGATCAACCTGATTTAGTGGAAGAATCCCCAACCTCTGCTTCCATAGAAGAGACCGCTGCACCCACTGAAGCGGAAACGCAGCCCCCAACCGAGGAAGCAACGCAGCCTGAGGATTTTGAACCACTTGTCACACTGGAGCTTGTGGTAGAAGGCCTGGCAGCGCCGGTGGCTCTGACAGCACCGGATGATGGCAGCGGGCGACTGTTTGTGGTGGATCAGATCGGGCTCGTCCGCGTGATCGACGCCGAGGGGAATATGTTGGACACGCCCTTCCTTGATGTCAGCGATCGCATGGTCAATTTGGGGGCCAGGTATGATGAGCGCGGCCTCCTTGGGCTGACTTTTCATCCTAACTACGCTGAAAACGGGCGGTTCTTTGTATATTACAGTGCACCCCTGCGCGCTGAAGGCCCCCAGGGATGGAACCATACCAGTATTCTTTCGGAATTTACTGTATCTGAGTCGGATGAGAACCTGGCTGACCCTGAGTCTGAACGGGTGATCCTGGAAGTGGATCAACCCCAGGCCAATCATAACGCGGGCTCGATCGTTTTTGGCCCGGACGGCTACCTTTATGTGCCCTTGGGCGATGGTGGGGGTGGTAATGATAATGACGCGGGCCATGCCGAGGATTGGTATGACACGAACAGCGGCGGCAATGGACAGGATGTGGAAGAGAACATGCTGGGCAGCGTCTTGCGAATAGATGTTGACAATGGCGACCCCTACGTTGTCCCTGAGGATAATCCCGGTGTCAGCGAAGCTTATCCTGAAATCTGGGCCTACGGTTTTCGCAATCCTTACCGCATGGCCTTTGACCCAGCCGGCGATCATGAGTTATTCCTCGGCGATGCGGGGCAGGAGCTGTGGGAAGAAGTTTCTATTGTCACCGCAGGCGGTAATTACGGCTGGAATGTGAAGGAAGGCACGCACTGCTTCAGCACGGCAAATCCCGGGGGGCTTGACGCCATCACCGACTGCCCCGAGCAGGACCCTGAAGGGGATCCTTTGATTGACCCCATCATCGAATTTCCTAATACCAAACATCCAGACGGCGGGTTGGGTTCCACGGTTGTCGGCGGTGTGGTTTATCGCGGTGAGGCCCTGCCCGCATGGGACGGTCGTTATCTCTTCGGACAATGGAGCTTGAACTTTTCATCACCGCAGGGCGGCATCTTTGTCGCCACGCGGCCCGAGGATGGCTCGGAAGGTTTATGGGATTTTGAGGCGGTCCAGATTGCCAGCCGTGAGGGCGGCGAGTTGGGCGAGTTTCTGCTGGCATTGGGGCAGGATGTGGACGGCGAAGTGTATGTCCTGACGTCCCTCAACACCGGCCCTAGCGGCGATACTGGCAAAGTCTATCGCATTGCTGTACCGTAAACAGTCGCTCCAATTGTTGAGTTTAGTCAATAGATCTTGCTTAATAATGGCATAACGGGCTTCAGTCCGTCGGTGGTGCATCACGAAAATATAAAAAAATGGCGTTAAATAGTTCGGTCATTTAACGCCATTTTTGTGTTGTTGGTTTGGATTATTGCTTGAGCAGATGCGCTTCTAGTTGGACATCAATGGCTGAGAGGGCCTGGGAAACCGGGCAGTTTTTCTTGGCGTCCGAGGCATATTTCACAAAGTCATCCATTTCGATATCTCGGACTTTGGCTTTGGTGTTCAGCTTGATGCCAGTGATCTTGAACCCGTCATCCACTTTGTCCATGGAGACCGTTGCTTCCGTCTGGATTTCATCGACGGTATAGCCGTCTTTGCTGAGAGCGCCGCTGAGCGCCATGGAAAAACAACCCGCATGGGCTGCGCCGATCAGCTCTTCTGGATTGGTGCCCTTCCCGTCTTCAAAGCGGGAGGTAAAGGAATACTGGCCCTCGAAGGCGCCGCTGCCCAAAGCCATGGAACCGCGCCCGTTCTTGAGGTCGCCCTGCCAGCGTGCTTGTGCTTTTCGTTTAATCATTATCACTCCTTTTAATTTTTATTTTTAATTTCTTTATCTTTACGATACATCATGTCTATAAGAACATTATTAGAGTGAAATAATCCGAATTGTAGGAAGTTGTCGAAGCTATTTTCATTCCTTCTCAAATGCCGGCACAGTTACCCATCCGCTGTCCTTTTCAAAAGCGTAATAGGGCAGCCAAACCAGGCCAAAAAGCTCGATAAAAATGTTTTTCTTGTAGGGGGACACGGGCTCTTCAATGACCTGATCGACGGCTTCTCCCCAGCGTTCAGTGACCTCCTCCAGCTCCTCCTTGAGGTCGGCTTCCATTTCTTTCATTTCCTCTTCGACCTCTTTGACGTCCTGCTCGCTCGCTTCGAGATCCGCCTTTGCCTTGGCGGTCATGCGGCGTTTGGTCAACGATGTAGTGATACTGCGGCGGCGGCCGGTGAACAACCCCAGGACATTCTCTACGCCCTTGCCTACCTCTTCCATACGGCGGTGGCTGAGCTCTTGCTTGTCCTCTTCAAGGTCAAATATCTCTTCTTGCAGTTTCTTCTCCAGCTTGTCCAGCTTTTGTTCATATTTATCTTTGACCTCTTCGATTTCTGCGTTCTTCTTTTCTTCCGCTGCTTTTTCACACATCTTTCGGAAGGCTTCCTCAGAAACCTCGGGGCCGGCGACCACTTCCAGGGGCTCGTTCATCCGCAAGGTCATGGCTTTGGTACGGTAAATCCAATCCTCGAAATCTGTTTTGAGATCACTGACATATCCGCTGTCGTCCACGGCGAGGTTGTCCAGGGTTTCAAAGAAAGCGTTTCCTGTTGGCTTATCCGCAAGAGCATTCAGGTCCATGGGCCTTGTCTCAAAATCTTCCCAGCGCACAAGACCCTTGCGTGTCATCTCATCAATTTGCACGGTGATGACTCTTTCCTGTGCGATGTTGTATTTACGAGCCAGATATGCCACCCGCGCCTGCCCCACCAGGGCTGGGCGATACAGGTAACGGGGCTGAGGGGTTGTTTCACCTGGCAGCGATTCCCCTGCCTTTTTCAAGGCTTCTGCTGGCCCAATGCCTGCCGGCAGGTAATTCACGGGGGTATCCCCGCCCACTGCGGGGGGGACGTCCTGCCCTAATTTTTGGATGGTCTTCCCTTTTTGGCTGTCATCCGTTTGCGCTTTTGTTTTTCCGCTCCCGTGGGATTTCGCTTCAACAAGGTCATTCAGGGCTGGGATTTGCGCCCTTGTCAGGGGCCCAGGCAGGTAATTCATCGCCCAACGGGTATGGAACACCTCAGGTTCATCTTCGTGAACGTTGTGCAGCAGAAAGACGCGTTTATCGAGGAGGGAGATCATCTTATCGAATTTTCTTCGGTTTACACCCGGAGCGGCCCCTTCCAGGCCGTCCAGAAGGCGGGCTTTATCCTGGTCGGTTTGCAGCTTGCCGATCAGCCAGGTGCCCGCGTTGGAGAGGGCTTTGTAGTCCAGGTCTACTGGGTTTTGCGTCGCCACCATCAAGCCCACACCAAAGGCCCGCGCTTGCTTGAGCATGCGCAGGATAATGTTTTTGCTGGGCGGGTTAGCCACGGGCGGGAGGAAGCCAACCACCTCATCAAAATAGACCAGGGCACGCAGGCTGCCGGAGCCTTTTTGGGTGCGCATCCAGCTTTCTATGGCGGTGTAGAGCAGGGTGACGAAGAACATGCGCTCTTCATCGTTGAGGTGCGCCAGATAGAAGACGCTGTGCCGAGGCTTGCCAGCGGGGGTGTAGAGGATCTTCCCGATATCCAGGGGCTGCCCTTCCAGCCAGGTCTGGAAGGCGGGCGCGGCCAGGAAGTTATTGAGCATCATGGCCAGTTCGAAGCGCTCATCCTTGGGATAGAACTGATCCAGTGAAAAGACGCCCAATTTTTCAAAGGGTGGGGATTGAACATGGGTGATCAGGGTGGCCATGTCCAGGTCTTTACCCCGCTGCCAGGCATTTTCAAAGATGTTAGAAAGGAGGATATGCTCTTTGGCCCGCACGGGGTCGATATCCTTTAACCCCACCAGACCCAAGAGGGCAGTGACCGTGCTGGAAATTTTCTCGCGCAGGATCTCCTTATTCCCTTCCCAGGGAATGTCGGGCGCGGAGAGGGAGGCCAGGATGCTGACGGGCAGTCCGGCATCCGAGCCGGGGGTGTAAACCGCATAGTCAACCTTCTCATCAAGGGCTTGGATGTGCGGCTTCTCGATGCCGTAGGAGGCCAGCCCCTTCTTCCATAGAGATGCGGCTTTCTCCGCTGCTGCTTCCACGGTGACGCCTTCACGGCGGGCGGCGTCCTTATCAATCCAGGGCTGAAAATCATCGGGCAGCAGATCAGGAAAATGCAGCAGCAAGTTGGTCAGGTCGCCCTTGGGATCTACCACGATGGCGGGGATGCCCTGCAGGGCGGCTTCCTCCAGCATAATCACGCCCAAGCCTGTCTTGCCGGAGCCGGTCATGCCGGTGATCACAGCGTGAGTGGTCAGGTCGTCGGGATCATAGTGGATGGGCGTTTCGCCCATTGAACTTTCATCAAGGTCGTATGCGTTTCCCAGAAAGAATTTATCAGATTTTCCAGCCATTGCGCCTCCTGTTGGTGTTTTGATATTAGAAGTATACAACATCATCACCTAAGGGAGGGCTTAATTACTGGTGAAATCACCTAGTCGGTATTCTTATTGCATCGATTACAATTTCTCAGGAAATCCATCTTTATGAAAGGCGGAAAAACCTTCCCCTTGAGCGCAGCGAAACACCCGAAGGGTGCTAGGGGAAGGTGGCGCCCGAAGGGCGACGGATGAGGTGTGTTTTCTATTGGCAGATAACTGGATAAAATTTTTAGTCTTTATATTTTTATCCTGACAATGTCTTTATTCTGAATACATTAAATATTTTATACTCTTTACCTCATCTGTCTACTTCGCAGACAGCTTCCCCTTTACCCCTGCGGGGGCCACGTCGCTTCGCTCCTTGAGGGGAAGCCTAAAAATTACTTCAAACTTCTTTGTGTAAAAATATTTGGATTTCACGGTTACCCAATTTTAAGAACAAAAAGCCGCGTTGTTGGCGCGGCTTAGTTAACAGTTAGGAATATCACGATCGCCAAACGCCGCTCCTGCGGGGGGTGACGTCTTCGGCGGTGATGAAGGCTTCTGGGTCAACGGAGAGAGCCAGCGCCTCGACGTCATCGGCCAGCTTCCGCCGCACACGGCAGTCCACCAGCATAAAATTGCTCTCCCGCCCCCGGGCTGGGATCTCGGTCACGCCGTATCCCTCCTGGCGCAGGGTGTCCGCGATCTGTGTGCTGTGATCCCGGCTGATGATGCTGAAATGGGTATAGCCAATGGCCAGGCGTTTCTCAATGGCCATGCCGACCACATTGCCGGTGGCAAAGCCGGCGGCGTACCCGATGATGTTCAGGGGATTTTCCAGGTTGGTCAGCACGGAGCCGATCACCACCACGAATAATACCGATTCGATAAACCCCAAAATCCAGGCCATGCCGCGCTTGCCGCGCAGGGTGAACATGAAACGCAGGGTATCCAGGGCGATATTGACCAGGCGGGCGGCGAAGATCCCCAACGCGCCCAGCCATGCTGTGGGGGAAAGCAGAGCGTTCATTATCCCGCGTCCTTCTTTCCATTGCGCTCATCAATGCCGTTCAGGATGGCGGGTTCATATAGGTTGAGCATGTACTCTTTAACCATCCTGCGCATGCTGAACTTCCCAGCCAGAGTGCGGATGCTTTCCTTCTGTCGGGCGATCCATTCAGCGGGGAGGTTATCCGCAGAACGCTGTTCATAATACAGGGGCACAATGTCGTTTTCCAGGGTCTCGTACAGGCTTTCAGCGTCAGCCGCGTCCTGAGCTTCTGGGTCGGGGGCTTTGATGATGTCGTCGCCGATGGCCCAGCCGTTATGGCCGTTGAAACCTTCACGCCACCAGCCGTCCAGGACGGAGAAGTTGAGGGTACCGTTCAGAGCCGCTTTCATACCCGAGGTGCCGGAGGCTTCCCGCGGCCGTCGGGGTGTGTTCAGCCACACGTCAACGCCCTGCACCAGATAACGGGCGATGTTCATGTCATAATCCTCGAGGAAGGCCAGCCTGCCGCCGAAACGGGCATCTTTGACCGCCCGGTAGACTTCTTGAATCATCTGCTTGCCGGGCTCGTCCGCAGGGTGCGCTTTGCCGGCAAAGATGAACTGCACTGGCATGCGTTCATTGGTGACGATCTTCAGCAAGCGGTCGTAATCACGTAGGATCAGGTTGGCACGTTTGTAGGTAGCAAAGCGCCGGGCAAAACCGATTGTCAGGGCGTAGGGGTCCAACAGCACACCGCTGGCGATGGTCTGCACAGGGTGCACCTGTCCTGTTTTCCACTGCGTCCGCGCCCGGTTGATGATAAAGGCCACCAGCTTGCGTTTTAGGTGGCGGCGCACACGCCAGAACTCTTCGTCTGGGATATTTTCAACCTGCGCCCACAGGTCAGGGTCGTCGATGTGATCTGCCCAATCTGCGCCAAGGTACCTTGAGAACAAGATCCCCATGCGGCGGGCCAGCCAGGTCTCCGTGTGAATACCGTTGGTGATGTGGTCGATGGGGACGTCTTCCGCTTTTTTATCGGGCCAGAGGAAGCTCCACATCTTGCGCGCCACCTGTCCATGAAGCTCCGAGACGCCATTGCGAAATTCGGAAAGCTTCAATGCAAGGATGGGCATGCTGAAGGCGTCGCCACCCCAGGATTGTTTGATCTTGGCAATCTTGATAAAGTCGTCTCTGGATAAGCCGAGGTCTGCCCAGGTCTGGACGAAATATTTGTCAATCAGCCACAGGGGGAATTCGTCATTGCCAGCCGGCACGGGTGTGTGGGTGGTGAAGATGTTGGTCTTCTTGATCACGTCAGCGGCCTGGTCAAAGCTCATGCCCTTGTTGACATATTCCAGGGCGCGTTCCAGGGTCAGGAAGGCAGAGTGCCCTTCGTTCATATGCCACGCGGTGGGGTCATATCCCAGTGCCCGCAGAGCGCGCACACCGCCCATGCCCAAGAGGATCTCCTGGGAAATGCGCAGTTCCAGATCGCTGATATACAGGCGGTCGGTCAACTGCCGGTCGTTGGGGTCGTTCTCAGGGATATTGGTATGTAATAGGAACAGCTTGACCCGACCAACATTCAGTTCATAGACGCGGGCGAAAACTTCCCGCCCGGGGAGGTCAATGGAAATTTTGATGGGTTCGCCGTTTTCATCCATCAATCGAATCAGGGGCAGGGAGTTGAAATCAACTGGGACATTTTCCGCCTGCTGCCAGCCATCTTCGCTGATGCGCTGGGAGAAATACCCGTAAGTGTAGACAAAGCCCACGCCCACCAGGGGTATCCCCAGGTCGCTGGCTTCCTTCAGGTGATCGCCTGAAAGGACACCCAACCCGCCTGCATAGACCATCAAGGATTCGTGCAGGCCGAATTCGAAGGAGAAATAGGACATCAACTCATCCTTCAGCTCAGGATAAGTTCTGGAAAACCAGGTATCCTTTTCTTTCATATAGCGGTCAAATTCGCGCAGGACACGGTCATATTTATCCAGGAAATAGCGGTCGTTGGTCACGGCATTAAGGCGTGAGCGCTCAACTTCCTGTAAGAATTTGATGGGGTTATGATAGGAATTCTCCCATAACAGGGAGTCGATCTCTTTAAACAGCCGCTGGGCTTCCGGATGCCATACCCACCACAGGTTGTAGGACAGCTCGCCCAAGCGTTTGATGCGCCGCGGCAGGCTGAATTTCACAGGTTTTTCTCGAATAATCTCCATCATAATCTCGATTCCTCTTTTAAATGGAATACCTGCTGAAATAACCCCAAGTTATTTCGGCAGGAAATCGTTGCAAAGGTCAAAGGTCCACTTATAGACATCAATAAGGGTCATTGTTTCAGGCGTTAATCATACCACAAAGGCATGCCCTCTGAATTATTACTGGGCCCTGGGCCTTGGGACTGTGCAACGGGAGTTCTAAGTCTGGTGCTTGATTTCCTTGACGACTTCGATGCCATTCAATGCCATGTGATATAGAAATATGGCATGCAGCAGGTCGCCGTGATGGGGCATGGCGGGGAGGTCTTCAGCATCCTCCACGGACAAATGCCAGGTTTGTGTGCAGTTCGCGGGCACGATCACCTTTCGCTCCTGGTGATGGGCATTGGCCCACAGCCGGAGGTACATCGCCAGTTGATAAGTGCAGTCGTCAGTGACATCCCCGACGGCAATAAAGGTGTCCAGGGGTTCTCGTTCTTTAATCCAGTCGTCAAATCCGTTATTTAAGGCGGGGTGGATCGAGTCTTTAAAGACCGTCTCTAACTGATCGTAGAAGGGCAGATTTTGGATCATGTTGATGGCCGCGGCTTCGTGGGTGCCCTTGATGGCGTGTTCGCCATAGGCCTCAAATTCGAGGGAATCTTCGCTGTGGCCTTCTTGCACCAGCAAAATGTTGTGCACCCCCTTCTCCCAGGCTGCTTTCATCAGTTGGGTGATGGGTTCGCCAATCTCAGCAACCCTGGGGCTGGAAAGGGGGCCTTCATAGAGGAAACCGTTGATGACGTCAATTGAGATGATAGCGGATTTCTCAGGTTCCGGCATCGCTTCATCAAGGGTTATTGTAGGTAAGTTATTCAGCCAATTTTCCAGGTATTCAAGAAACGTCTTGGATTGTTCAGACAATTTCATCGGCAACTCCTTTTGATTTTATGTTTTGTTACATCTTTACTATAGCTACCCAATCTATGAGGGATATTAACTCTCCTTTTAGGGTGCGCAGGGGTTTTCTGCGCACCAAACTCATTCGCCATTTAATATGTGGTGCGCACCCTACTCCACAGCGGATTTGGTTTACCTAGACAGTATAATTACCCTATCTTTAGAACCGCGAGGAAATGTGCCTATGAAAATCGATGTGATTGCCTTTGATGCCGACGACACCCTCTGGGAAAATGAGGTGTTATATCAACATGCCCAAGAAAGGCTGCGAGACATCCTCTCACCCTGGGCGGATGCGGAAATTATTGATAAGGTGCTTTACGACACCGAAATGCGCAATCTGCCGCTTTATGGGTATGGAATCAAGGCTTTCTCACTGTCGATGATCGAAACCGCTGTTCACATCTCCGAAGGCGAGATATCCGGAGAGGATGTGTCCAGGATCCTGGATATCGCCCAATCCATGCTGCAAGCCGAGGTGGAACTGCGACCCTACGTCAGAGAAACCCTTGAAGCCCTCTCGGGGAAATATCCGTTGATGGTGATCACCAAAGGGGATCTGCTGGATCAAACGTCGAAAATCAAGCGTTCGGGTTTGGAGGATTTTTTCTCGATTACGGAAATTATCAATGACAAGACGCCTGAAGCTTATCAAGCTATTCTTCAAAGACATGGTATAGAGCCAGAGCGGTTCTTGATGGTGGGCAACTCCCTGCGGTCGGATGTGCTGCCCGTGCTGGAACTGGGTGGGAAAGCGGTTTACATTCCGGCTGAGACGACATGGTCTCATGAGGTGGTGTCTGAATTTGATGACCAATCCGATGGTTTTTTCGAGCTTGATCACTTGGGGGAACTGCCGGTTTGGTTGATGGGGATTGAACTGTGTTCTGCGTAGAGAAGGGGTAAGGATAATATGCTTTCTAAGACGGATTTTCTACTCTATCTCGATGCTCCCATGCACTTATGGGCCAAGGCCCATGACGCGCTGGAGGATCAACCGCACAGTCTTTATGAGCAGCATCTCTTTCAACAGGGCCAGCAGGTGGAGGCCCTAGCCAGGGATTATCTTGAGGATATTCTCCTGCCTCAGTATGACCAGGGAGATCTCATCTGGCAGGTCGCGTATGATGATGGGCAGTACGAGATCCGTGCCGACGCGTTGATCTTTGATCAAGAGGCCCAGTGTTATGACCTGGTTGAGATCAAGTCTTCCACGTCCGTGCGCACCCCCCATGAAATTGATGTCACTTTTCAAGTCCTGCTGCTGGAACAACTTATCAAATTGAGACATGTTTACATATTGCATATTGATAAGACCTATCAGCACAGCGATGCGCTGGATATCAAATGCTTTTTTACCCTTGAAGCGGTTTCCGATAAGGTGGAAAAGCGCCGCGAAGCGGTGGACCAGTGGCGGAAGGACGCCTGGAGGGTGATGCAGATGGATGAGCCGCTTCCGACTTTCGCCTGCACCAAGCCCCAGTCCTGTCCCTGTCCTGTTTTGTGCCATCCCGACCTGCCGGAACGGCCAATATATGATCTACCCTATATCGGCAGAAAAGCGGCTAAACTGCGGGAGATGGGTGTGACTGCCATTGAGGACATTCCAACGAATTTCAACTTGACCATCAAACAAATGAAACATGTTCAAGCTGTGAAAACCGGGGAGGCTGTCATTGATCGAAAGGTAATTCAAGACTCCCTTTCCGATTTGCAATTCCCTCTTTACTTTTTAGATTACGAAACCTTCAATCCGGCTGTCCCCCTGTTTCCCGGGTACCGCCCGTATGAACACATCGTTTTTCAGTATTCGCTGTATCGTCTCGCTGAGCCAGATGACCCTCTGCGACATGCAGATTGTCTAATCACCGGAACTGGCGATCCGGCCCCGAAGATCGTTCCCCACCTCATAAAAAATCTTGGGGAAACCGGGTCAGTCGTGGTGTGGAACAAGTCCTTCGAGGAAGGACGAAATCGAGATCTGGCTGAGCATTACCCCGATTATGCGGATCAGTTGTTGGGGGTTAACGCGCGGCTGTTTGACCTGATGAAAATTTTCAAGGACGGTCATTACGTGCATCCCGATTTCCATGGGAGCGCTTCTCTTAAGGCTGTCCTGCCAGTGTTATGCCCAGATTTGGATTATGAGAATCTAGCCATTAAGGATGGCGAGCAGGCCATGTTGACCTGGTATTGGCTCCAGCAAGGCGAGATCCCATCAGAACAGCGAGGCGAGATCGAAGCCGCCATGCGGGAGTACTGCAAGCGGGATACGTATGGGATGGTCGCGATTTGGGAGCATCTATCCGCGTTGTGACCCGACCTATTATTTGTTGTATAATTCGAAGGAAATAAAAAGTGGTTGGAGGGAGTATGGATATAGCATCAGCACAAGAACAATTGCGTTCACAGGGAAAAGCCATCCTGAAGCTGGCAAGCGCTTTGACCTCTGAACAAGCACGTTGGAAACCTGATCCGGAGAGTTGGTCGGTTTATGAGGTCTTGTTGCATTTGATTTATGAAGAACGTTATGACTTTCGAGACTATCTTGATCATGTTTTGCACAAGCCAAACCACCCTTTGCCGAAACATCCTTCATTTGATGATGTAAAAGATGAGAGGAAACATCTGCAAGAGCAATTGGCGGTTTTTCAAGAGGAACGGGATAAATCCATCGCCTGGCTGGCGACATTGACCGATCCGGATTGGCATACTGAAATCAGCTTCTCCTGGGGAGAGATCTCAGCTGGGGAACTGCTGGCGTCCTGGCTGGCGCATGACCTGCTTCACCTGCGCCAACTGGTGGAACTGCGCTATGCCCTGACCATGCATTCCAGCCAGCCCTATGGGGTCCGATATGCCGGAGAATGGTAATTAAGGAGAGTATGAATGGAACCGATCATCAGTTTATGCGGTATGCGCTGTGACCTGTGCCTGGCTTATCGGCCGAATGTGGAAGCGCACCCGGAAAATCAGCAATTACTCAGCGATGGATGGCATAAGTATTTTGGATTTCGCTTGCCTCCGGAAGACATCCTTTGTGATGGTTGTTTTGTCAGCGGGGAGTCAACCCTGGACAGCGAATGTCCTGTGCGGCCATGTGTGATTGAGCATAATGTGCAAAATTGTGCGGAATGCGATGACTATGTCTGTGAGAAATTAGCTGGTATACTGGTAGACTTTGATGACTTCCAGGCTAAATTTGACCAGCCCATTCCGGAAGCGGATCGTCAGCGTTTTCTTTTCCCCCATGAAAATAAGCAGCGCCTGGCCGAGCTGCGAAATCAACAATAAATACGGGTACAAATGTATATTGACTATTAAGAAATATTCTCGTCAAGTTAGTAAAACCAAATGCCCCACCAAAAAAATTCATCGAAATTCGATTTTGTTGGTTTTTCAACATCTTCGAATTATTGTGGAAATACGATTATTCCACCTTTAAATTCCTCACCCCGTTAATATCTGATAAGGCTTCAATAAGATCTTCCAGCGTTTGGTCACGGGAGATGCGCGCAACAATTTGGATTCTTAACAATTGATCTTTAAAGTCCTTATCAATGTTGAAGCTGGTCAATCCATCTGCAAACTCTTGAACGATATGACGGACGGCCTTTACAATGCCCTTTTGATATTCCGCATCAATGGAAATAAACCGTGAGACAGAGGTCCTCACCCAGCGATTCTCAATAATGTTGAGCAATCCCAGAACGACCAGCATTAAGGCTGTGGTGAAAACGCCGATCAGATAGTATCCCGCACCTACGGCCATACCTACAATCGCCATCGTCCATAGGGATGTGGCAGTGGTTAACCCCTTCACATTGAATCCGTACCGCAGGATGGCTCCCGCGCCCAAAAAGCCGATACCTGAAATGACCTGAGCGGCCAGACGGGCGGGGTCAGCCGGGGTGCCGGGGCGTGCGAAGAGGTAGCCAAGATTGACGGATAATACCATAGCCAGAGTGGCGCCGATGACCAGGATCATGTGTGTGCGCAGACCCGCGGGTTGATTGTCCCGCTCGCGCTCAAAGCCGATCACCGCGCCCAGCACGGCACCTAACAGAACTCTGAGGATGATTTGAACTTCTGAGATCATGGCTTTATACTCCTAAAAAGTCTTTCCAGTTTGATGATGCACCGTCAGTGTGGATTTGTCATTGTTAATAGATTCAATAATTTTACTTTTCAACAAGAAATGTCAATTAAATTAAATCCAATGACGCTATTCTGAAGGTAATTAAGAATAAAATAGCTTGTTTGATTTGTCAAACGGATTGTGGGCTGTATCGGCTTATTGATTTCCCAAATCGGGATCGCTGATGGTGAAACCGGTGTGGGGGTCAATGTAGTCCGGGTGCGCCACAAGCTTGCGGATACCGTCTTCTTCCCGGATCTCAAAAGCGAGTGACAATGAGGGGATATTCTCACCGGTTAATGACATTACATACTTGCCGGGGTCATACACAGCTTCGTATAGCAGGGGATAAGCAGAATCTTGCGCGGGGATGGGCCCCAAATCAAGAATGGTCATCTGGTTGCGTATTTTGCCTTCTTCATTGGTGACAATCGCGCGGATATTGACATCCTCTGCCCCCGAAAAGGCCTGGTTTGCCTCGTTGACAATGCCAATTTCAAAATGAACTTTGCCTTCTTCATACATGGTCAGCATTGGCACGAAACGTAAATTGGGAATCTGTTCTGTTGGTGTGGCTTCAAGCTCTGCGCAGGCGCTCAGGACCAATAGGGCTACAGCCGCCAGCAGGATGCGATTGATTTTTCTCATTATTTCTCCATTCATTTGTCGTTCTCTTCATTGACCTTAAGCCTACCATAAGAATGGGGGACATCAAGAGTCGCTAGCAATGAAGGATCGAGTATTAATTCTTTCCATTTTTTTGCCCGTTTATTGCTAAGAGAACAGTTTATATGGAAGACTTCGCGCTATAATGAACATATCCGCAACAGCCTAACTTTGACAGATCTGCGGGATAGGAGTAAATTGCCTGATGATGACCGAAAACAAGTCTTATGAGGAACAAAAGACCCAGCGGAAAATAAAATCTTTTTCATCCTGGGCAAGCGTTTTGGGCGTGCTTTTCCGCCTGGTTATCATTTTGGGTTTGTTGTTATTGATCCTTTTTCTGGCCGTAACCTTATTTACTTCCATTTTTCCGATTTGGATTCTTGTTTTTCCCATCAGCGTGATCCTGTTTGGGATATTCATTGCCAGGATCGAATATGCTTTGCATAAGCGGGTCAAAAAACGCCAACCTCAGCAGACAAAACAGGAGGACGCGAAAGACCAGCAAAAGGATCCTGTGTCCTGAGCATTCCCTTGAAAATCTCATGTACTATTATTAATATTTTTTGTGTATACTTTAGTTACGATGAATGATGACGATTCGGCTACAGATAGATGTTGGAAGGTCAACCAAGCTTGGGGGTATGGGGATGAGATGTCTATGGAAGGATTGATGATGGTAACATAGGCAGCCATCGCCTGCGTGTTATTTTTTAACGTTGGAAGACCTTCACAGAAATCTCAAAGTGATGGTCTTTTTTTTGATGTGTGACGAACACTGACAGGAGGCAGGTATGGTGATTAAGAACTTCATTGATGTGGAAGAAATCCTCGAACAGATTCGAGCTGCGCTTTCAGAAGGAGATTGGGACGATGTCACCTCGCTTCTCGAATCATTGAGACGATCCGACCAGGCTGAAGTGTTTTCTGATTTACCTCCTGAGCAGCAGCAAGTGATACTGCCTCTCCTGACGCCTGAGAATTCTGCCGATATTCTGGAAGAACTTGACGATGAAGATGTGGTTGAAATCGCCAATCGGATGGAGACGGAACGCCTGGTTGAAATCGTGGATGAAATGGAGCCGGATGAGGCGGCAGACCTGTTGGGCGACATCTCATCAGAACAAGCCGAGAAAGTCCTTTCACAAATTGATGAGGCGGATGAAGTCCGCTCGCTCTTAGAACATCCCGACGAGACGGCTGGGGGCGTGATGACCTCGCTGGAAGTGCATATCATCCAGGATATGACCGTTGATGAAGCGATCTGGCACCTGCGGCATCTTTCTCCGGATTCTGAGGAGATTTATTATCTTTTTGTGGAGGACAGAAAAGGCAAGCTGGTCGGTGTGATTTCCCTGCGCCAGTTGGTGGTGGCCAAGCCCGGCACATTGATCAGGGACATCATGGATAAGGAGCCGCTATACGTTCATGTGCACGCCGATCAGGAAGAAGCTGCACGGTTGATGCAGCGCTATGACTTGCTGGCTTTGCCCGTGGTTAATGCCAGCCGCACCCTGGTTGGGATGATCACGTATGATGACTTATTGGATGTTTTGGAAGATGAAGCAACCGAGGATATCTACCGGTTGGGCGGTGTTCCCAGAGAACAGCCAGCCGATGTCCGCTTATCGGCTGCGGTGAAAACCCGCCTGCCCTGGCTGGCTTTGAATTTGTTGACCGCGCTGGCATCTGCTACGGTGTTAAGTGTGTTTGAGGATACCATCGCGCAGGTCGCTGTTCTGGCAGCCTTTTTCCCGATTGTGGCTGGCGTGAGCGGCAGCGCTGCTACCCAAACCCTGACGGTCACCGTGCGCGGTTTGGCGTTGGGGGATATTACCCCCAAGGAAGGTCTTAAGACCCTTGGGCGGGAACTGTTTTTGGGCCTGGTCAATGGGGTCAGTATTGGGATTCTGGTGGCCGTGATCGCTTTGGTATGGAAAGGGACGCCCTTACTCGGTCTAGTGGTCGGCGCTGCAACTTTGTTGAATATGATCTGTGCAGGGCTGGCGGGGGTGCTGGTCCCCATGATGATGCAGAAATTTAAGTTCGACCCCGCGCTGGCTTCTCCCATCCTGGTGACAACTACGACGGATACTCTGGGCTACCTGTTTTATCTCGGCCTGGCGACACTCATGATTGCCAGCCTGTCTTGATTGAAAACCCCCTCTTGACAGATTGTTCCCTTTGCGTATACTTAATATATGAAAATATGCTCATGTATTAAGGATATAATATGCCAACAAAAACCCTGCTGATTGATCCCATAGATGTGGACTCCCTCTCAGATGAGAATATCAATGCCATGGCGGAAAGCTTTAAAGCGATGGCCGATCCCACGCGTCTACGGCTCCTTGCCCTGCTGTTTTCGGGGGAGCGGAGCGTGGGCGATTTGGCGGAAAACCTGGACGTCTCGCAGAGTGCTGTCTCTCACCAACTGCGTCTCCTGCGCACCCTCGATATTGTGCGCTACCGCAAAGACGGAAGAGAAGTTTATTACACTCTTGCTGATGAGCATGTGCGGGATATTTTTTCACGCACCCTGGAACATATTATTCACGATTGAGGTAGTAAACATTAATGGTTGAAAAAACATTGAAAATTACTGGTTTGGATTGTATGGATTGCGCCAAAGGTTTGGAATCATCCGTAGCTTCTTTGCCCTCCGTGGAAAATGCATCATTGCAGTTTTTTGATGGCACGTTGACCGTGCATGGTGATGTGGACGAACGCCAGCTCCGTAAGATGATCGTCAAGCTGGGTTACGGCGTCCAGGATCGCGAATCACAGGAGACGCCGCCGGCAGATGAGCCCAATGCCCTGCTGGGGTTTTGGCGCTACCTCCTCCAGCGAATGGAAACTCAGCTTGCGTTGATTGGCGGCGGGATAATCCTCCTGTCCTTGATCCTCTCCTGGATAGGCGTTCCCGGCTGGGCCTCAATGGCCTTACAAATCGTTGCGCTAATGCTGGCGGCTTGGCCGATTGCCCGCAACGGCGTGGTCAATTTATGGGTCAATCACACCTTTAATATCAACTTTCTGATGACCCTCGCAGGCATTGGTGCGGTCGTGATTGGGGAATACGTTGAGGCGGCATCGCTGATCGTGCTGTTTGACCTGGCTGAGGCGCTGGAGGGCTTTACCAATGCCCGGGCACGGGGCGCGATCTCCCAATTGACAGCCCTGGCGCCCACTCATGCCATCCGGCTGACCACCGGCGATGAAGAATTTGTCCCGGTGGAAAAACTATCCATCGGCGACCGAATTCTGGTGCGTCCGGGAGATCGGATTCCCATAGACGGCGAGATCCTTGAAGGGGAGAGTGGGGTCAATCAGGCGCCCATCACGGGCGAGAGCATGCCGGTTTGGAAAAACCCGGGGGATGAGGTCTATGGCGGAACGGTCAATGGGGATGGCAGGTTGATCCTGAAGGTCACCCGATTGGTGGCGGACAGCACTCTGCATCGCATTGTTCAAATGGTGACAGAAGCGCAATCCCGGCAGTCGCAAAGCCAGAAATTCATTGAAAAATTTGCCCAATACTATACACCAGCTATGGTAATCCTGGCCCTGCTCATGGCATCCATCCCACCGCTTTTCTTTGGCGAACCTTTGCTGAACCCGGGGAATGGCATCCGCGGCTGGCTGCACCGGTCGCTGGTGCTGTTGGTGATCAGCTGCCCCTGCGCTCTGGTGATCTCGACCCCCGTGACCATGGTGGCCAGTCTGACACGGGCGGCAAAAGAAGGCGTCCTGCTCAAGGGCGGAATCTTTGTTGAAGCCCTATCGAAGATCCAGACTTTTGCCTTTGACAAGACCGGCACCCTCACCCATGGCGAACCGCAGGTGGTGGACAGCAGAGATTTGGCCTGTCAGGGGGAGTCAACTTGTGATGCTTGTGATGATCTGGTGGCTTTGGCCTACGCGCTCGAACGGCACAGCACCCACCCACTGGCGGGGGCGATCCGGGACGAGGCCAAGAAGCGCGGTGTGGAAGGCTGTTACCCCCCTGCAAGGGACCTGACGACGCGCGGCGGGCTTGGGCTGGAAGGGGTAATTGATGGGCGGTGGATGACCATTGGCAGCCTGAGGTTGTTTGAAGAAGAACATCATATCCCCCCAGAGGTAAAGGAATGGGTAGAGAAAGCGGAATCTGAGGGCAAGACAGCCATGCTCTTGTGCGATGGGCAAGGCGTGCGCGGTATGATCACCGTGGCGGACACCCCACGGCTGGATTCAAAGAAAGTCATCCAAGCCTTAAGGGATATGGGGAAGAAGACAGTCATGCTGACCGGCGATAATGAACGGGTAGCTCAAGTTGTGGGAGAAGAAGCCGGATTAGATGAGGTTCACGCAGGCTTGCTGCCGGGGGATAAGCAGCAGGCCGTCGTTCGTTTGAGTGAGCGATACGGCGGGGTGGCTATGGTTGGGGATGGGATTAACGACGCACCCGCACTGGCCGCAGCCGATGTTGGGATCGCCATGGGGGGCAAGGGCAGCGCGCAGGCCATGGAAACGGCAGATGTGGTCTTGATGGCGGACGATATCCAGAAATTGCCTTTTGCCATCCGCCTGTCACGGTTTGCCAACAGGTTGGTCAGAGGGAACATCATCTTCAGTCTGGCCAGCAAGCTGCTGGTGGCGGGGATCGCCTTTTTGGGGTACGCGCCCCTGTGGCTGGCGGTTTTGGCGGATATGGGGGTCTCGCTGCTCGTCACGCTGAACGGCTTGCGAGCGCTGCGCCTCAAACCCTAGGATTCTCTTGAGGATGCGATTTGGGCGGCGAAATTGATCACGTGTGTTTTTACATCTACAAAAGCTGGGTTATGGCGCATGGTCAGGCTGTGCGGGCCATCCACTTTGTGATAAGTGACCGGCGCGTTGATGAGGTCTCGCAGCGATTCCGTGCGAGCCGGTTGAATGACTTTGTCCTGCATCCCCTGGATGAGCAGCGTGGGCGTATGAACTTGTGGCGCGGCGGCCAATGCGCCTCTGGCAACTTCCCGCACCTGATCAAGGATATACAGAGGTAATTGCAGGTGCTGCAGCTCTCTGGCGCTCGCCGGGTCCTCGAAATCTATTTCTGGCAGGAAGGGTTCCATGCCTTCCAAAGGGGATGAACCGGCGATGGGGATGCGTTGAAAGGGATTAAACTTCAACGGCAGCAAAGCGCGGGCGAAATCTAGGGCAACCTTAGCCCAGGGGGGCTCCCGCCAGGCCACCGGCGCAATAAGGACCAATCTGTCCACAGGCATTCGGGCAGCCGCTTGAATGGACAAGCCGCCGCCGAAGGAATATCCCACCAACATCAGGGGGTTGTGTCCGGCTTTCTTCAAGGATTGGAGTTCCTGTTGAATGGATTGCACCCAAACCTCGTTGTTGTAGTCAATCACATCGGCCAATTCCGGCCCGAATCCAGCCAGGCGCATCCCTCGCGCTGTCCAGCCGGCCTGATGCAGCCCATCTCCGAGGGGGCGCATTTCCAGGGCGGTGCCTGGGAAACCGTGAACCAGGAGGCAGGCGGGCTTTTCGCCTTCAAATAAGAAAGGTTCATGGTCGGGGTGTGTAAAAAGGGGCAGATGGGGAAGCTGCAGTGGGTCGGGCACCCGGAAGGCGGACTGCATTGAAAAGACGAACAGGAAAGCGCCGTGGATGATCAGGCTCAGGCCGATTCCTTGCCAGAAGACGGAACCCCCGATATTTAAGATAACCAAAGCTGTACCCCCGGCGACGATGATCACATCCAGGGCGTTGATGATCCACAACATCCTGCGGGCTTTACTCGCTTCTTTTTCTTCTTCATTAAACTCTGAACGCTGCCCCAGGTGTTTCCCGGCGCGCTGGAGGATGACCCAGGCTAATTCTCCTTCCACCAAACCCCACAGAATCAAACCCAGGCCCAAAGCCATCCATATGTCCTCACTGAGCAGGACGAAGCCCGAGCCCATCACCACATTCAAACCTGCCCAAAGGATCAGGCGCCTGGCGCTGATGTTCTCAAAGTCCCAAATCATATCCCATTCTCCCTGAAACCCCATCCGGCTTTAGTTTTGAAAACAAGCCCCTCCAATCGGACGGGCTTACGCCACCGTTTTCGATCACTTCAAAGGTCACATTCAAACCCTGTGCATATTGTAATGCCTGTATGCAGATTTCCGCCAGGTTCTCACGGCCAATGACGCCCAAGATCCGGTCGCCCTGATGAAAGGACACGGCGTGACCCTGTCCTTGGCTCTCTTTCAGGCAGCCCGGGCGGATGATGGTATAAGCCAATCCGCTCTTGCGCAGCACTTGTTCCCCTGCCCATTTCCACTTCAGGATTTCCCCGAATTGGTTTAGGGGGTGTTCGGGTTGCGTGACGGCGATGGAGGAGATCAGGATAAAGTGTTCGACGCCGCTTTTTTTCGCAGCGGTAACCAGGTTGGCGACGCCCTCATAATCCACACGCCTGGGGCAATTCTTGCCGACGGGGATATGCGCGCCGACAGCGGAAATGACCGTCGTGATTCCATTCATTGCAGGACGCAGTGTCTCTGGTTTTCTGACATCGCCTTGATGGTAGGGAATGGATGGTCCGAAAAGTTGTTGTGCCGTTTTGGGCGTGCGGACAAGGGCGCGGGGTTGTAAACCGCGGTCAAGGATCTTATGGACAATCATTTGGCCCGTCCGCCCTGTTGCGCCAGCCACCAGTATGTTCTCTTTCATGTTTATACCTATAAATACCAATAAAATTTTTATTTTATATCATTCGCTCAATACTCTTTATTGATGTCGTCCAGCTTATCCAGAATATCCTCATTATCAGGGATGTCTGACATTGAATCTGAGTAATGGACATAGCGGACGGTGCCTTTTTTATCAATGATCATTTGGGCGGGCACCCGACCGAACTTGAGGATATTGACTTCCTGATCGTATTGTTTGGCGACCTGGTGATCGGGATCTGCCAAACCGATGAAGGGGATGTCATGTTCATCCCAATACGCTTTAAAGTCTTTCTTGGAATCCGGCCCGACAGCGATCACGGCTGTGTCCCGCTGGACGAACGCGTCATAGTCTTGGCGCAACTGCGCCATATGCCTGCGGCAGTGGGGTCAGAAGAAGCCGCGGTTAAACACCAGATAGACGTTCTTTTCCCCTTTGAAGTCTGACAACGTGACAGGATCCCCCTGGGTATTTTCAAGGGTGAAATCCCGAATCTCCTCGCCAGTCTTTATCCTTCCTTCACTCATCGTAACCCTCCAGTTCTTCGCTTAGAAAATTAATCATAATTTGCATAAATTCCTCCGGACATTCTTCATGGGGCAGGTGGCCGCAGTCTTCAATAACCTTAAACACTGACCCTGGGATGTCCTCCGACAGCCTGCGGCTGGCTTCCGGGGGGACGATTTGATCATCGTCGCCGGTGATCACCAGGGTGGGCACATCGATTTGGTTCAGCTTTTCAATAAAATCCGGCGCCCTCGATGCCTGGGTGTACTTCCATAAGGCGCGATCCCAATGCTCTGCTTGCAAAGGTTTGCGGTAACCCTCCCGAATGGTGGGGTCTAAGTCCAGTTTGCCGGGGTTATGCCAGGCGCTTTGCAGGAAATCCTCGCCGGCGTTGGCCCCCAGCCTGCGGGCGAACAATGGGCCGAGGTGATCCATTTGCGGGGTGTTGAACAGCCAGTGTAGCAACGGTGAATCGGGGATGGTCTGGTAGACAGCAGCGTCCACCTCGATCAGCGCCAGGGCTCGGTCTGGATGGGCCAGGGTGAAGGCGGTTGCCAGGGTGCCGCCGGCGGAGTTGCCAATCAGAACGGCTTTCTGAATATCCATGTCGTCCATCAACCCCAGCAGGAGGGCGATGTTGCTCTCCTGGGTATAGGGATTGTCGCCTTCCCAATCCAGGGGGCGTTCCGTCAGACCAAAGGCGGGCCGGTCGTAGGCGATCACCGCACCGTAAGCGCTGAGGGGTGCCATCACTTCCCGCCATGAGAAAGTGCTCGCCCCGAAGCCGTGCAGGAGAATGAAAGCGGGTTCCCCCGATCCCATTTGCTTGTAATGCACATTGATATTGTTGATCTCAATAAATTCACTATCCGCGTCTGCCAGCGCTTGTGTGGTCTGGGTATTTTCCAGCGGCGGTACGGGCACCAGGAACGGCCCCACCAGGATCAGCAGGAGTAGGGATGCGATGGTGATGAATACGATTTTCCAGCCTTTTTTCATTAGAAACCTTTAACTATCTTTACCAAATCTGACATAAATACCAGGTTATTGTTTAAGGCTTCCCGACGACCTTCGGGCGCTTCGTCACTTTGCTCCTTGAGGGGAAGCTGTCTGATTCGCAGGCTGATGAGGTGTAGTAAAACAAAAGGACACCTCATCCGCCACTGCGTGCCACCTTCTCCTCAAAGAGAAGGCTTTTCTATTTCTTATACCTTGTCTGTTTTATTACTTAGACGCACTTAAGGTTAAGTATGCTCGTGCGGGGATTTAATTACAAGAAAAAAGGTTCTACAATTTGAGTCCGGTATTCACGGGAAGGGCGATTTGTCCTTCTTCGCTGTCCCCCAGCAATTCAATTTTTTCCGGATGATGAGCGGCTTGCCAAGCGATGAAGGCCCCGGTCAGGGCGTTCAGTTCTTCCATATTGTAGATGTCCTGGTCGGGCAGGTCGCCGTGGATCAATTTATGGCGGGTGATCTCCAGGAAAAAATTCATAGCATCTGGGATGGGCAGCCCCTGGTCATGCAGAATCAATTGGCGCTGCAGTCGGCCTTCCAGGGAGGAAGGCAGTGGGGTTGTGCGATCCAGCAACCGCCAGAAGACAGCATCCGCATGGGTTTCCAAACTGTGCCTGGTTCCGTCTTCGTTGGGGTAGGGCGCATAGCCGAAGCCAGCCAGACGCCGGTAAAGGTCGAAGCCGCGGCGCATCCACACCTGGCAGGATTTAGCCTTGTCGGGTGTGAAGCGCATCTTGAAGCCCCCCTCCCGCAAGAGCACCTCGCACAGCCTGGCGTTGATGTGGCGGCTGGGTTTGGTAAAGGGGAGTTCCTCCTGGTAGGTGGACGCGTCGTTGACCAGACCCATGTTCGGCTGGCGCGGGGCGTTGACAGAGACATAGGCGATCTGCTGTCCGCCCAGATAGGCCAGCACCTCATTGCGGTCGCCGTGGCCGATGGCGATCAGTTCCTGGGCGTCGTCCAGCGCGGCATAGACGAAAGCCCGCCGCAGCCGGCCGGCTGCTCGGATGATTTCCACCCCTGCAAATACTGGATTCTTTTCAGCCATGTTATTAGTTTAATGAAATTGAATCGGGATTGCAAATATTGTATTTTTTCCAGTATGTTGGGTCAGGAATTGGAAGTTAGGATTTGATTCATGATACAATCTGAACAGGAGCGAACCTTTATCTTTTTCAATACTTATGACAGGAGGACTGGATTTCTATGGCAAAAGAGACATCCTTTAAACTCACCTATGCGACTATGTTCAACCCGCCCGAGGAGCTGCACACCCGTTATGATCAGGCAATGGAAGACCTGAAAAGCAACCTGGGTCAGGAATACCCCATGTTCATCGGCGGCGAAGAACGGGTCGTGAAAGACAAATACAAAGAATTCTCACCGATCAATACCGACCTGCACCTGGCAACCTTCCAGAAAGGCGGTGCAAAAGACGCCGAGGATGCCATCACTGCCGCCCGGGCGGCTTTCCCCAAGTGGAGCCGCATGAACTGGGACGAGCGGGTTTACCTGCTGCGCAAAGCAGCGGACATCATCGACCAGCGCTTGTTTGAGATCGGTGCGGTGGTCACCCTGGAAGTGGGCAAGAACCGCATGGAAGCCCTGGGAGATGTGGCTGAGACGGCGGACTTGATCCGCTATGCCTGCGATCAGATGGAAGCCAACCAGGGATACCGGGTTGCGATGGGGAAGGACCCCCTGCCTGGATATGATGCCACCAACACCTCCACCCTCAAACCCTACGGCGTGTGGGTGGTGATCAGCCCCTTCAACTTCCCCGCGGCGCTGACGGGCGGCCCCTCCGGCGCAGCTCTGACCGCGGGCAACACCCTGGTCATCAAACCAGCATCCGTCACCACATGGACGACGGCTCTGCTGGTGGACTGCATGCGCCAGGCGGGCAT
>NPIE01007818.1_pt1 | contig 40674 bp, 42 predicted proteins | sample 8637661 | NCBI WGS metagenome assembly NPIE01 (sample SAMN07420842, study PRJNA396082) | bioreactor metagenome | isolation source: sample BA12 brine-fed electro-methanogenic bioreactor BA | place: Japan: Kochi | collected 2016-12-09 | reverse complement strand
TGTTTTTTTATCTTTAACTTTCGAACAATAGCCTATACAAGTTGTTAAAATCATGTAACTTAGCAAAGACAATCATGGGATTCTATCAATTCAAAAGACAGCAAAAAGTACCGGGAAGCATTGACGAAATATGGAATTTCATCTCCTCCCCGGCCAATCTCAAGGTGATCACCCCGGAACACATGGGTTTTGATATTATCACGGAAGGCCTGCCTGAGAAAATGTACCCCGGCATGATCATCGCTTATAAAGTAAGCCCCCTGCCCGGATATAAGACCACCTGGGTGACCGAGATTACCCATGTGAGGGATAAGGAATTTTTCGTGGACGAACAGAGAGTGGGGCCTTACAGTATGTGGCATCACGAACATCATATCGAAGCCATCGAAGGCGGGGTGCTCATGACAGATATCGTATCCTACAAGCCTCCTTATGGCTTCCTGGGCAGCATCGCCAATAAGCTCATCATCCACAAACAGCTTGAAAAGATCTTTGCTTACCGCAAGATTGCCATGGAAAAGATTTTTGGAGAAATGGAATAGTATGCAAAAAGTAAATGACTTGATATACCCTTATCAAGCGATTCTTGTATATTCAGCGGGAGATTTCTCTATCCAACCCCAGGATCGGCATGCTGGTCAGGACCTTTGACAAAATGAAGACAGAAAAACAAAAGGATTTGCTGAGGAAGGCCGGGGAATATCTTGATAAGCTCGATCAATATTCCCAACAAACCTGAAAGATAGTTATTAGTCAGCATCACAATTTAATCGTACTACTCCCCTTGCTACCACTGCCTTTTCCGCCGGAGCCCTGCGAAGGCGAACCACTCCCAAACTCGTTATTGATCGTAATATAACCCGGATAATCAACACTCCTCCCGGCCACTAACACAGTGGGTTTCGCTTTGACCGTTACGCGGCTTGGCTCATTCCCCTGACCTGAAAGATTGAGGGCAAAATTGATGATGGCATCTTTTGATTCACCGGAAAGCACCCTGAATAAATCCACATTGATATTAAGTGGTAAATCGTTCACACCACCGTTGGCGGGGATCTCGATCCGCTGGCTGGTGGTTCCCTGCGTCATCTCAATGTCATCAATATAAAGGATCCATTCGAGCTTATTCAGTGCAGCCGCCTGCTGGTTGGGATTTTTTGTTTCGATGTTCAGCCTGAAATCAAGAGGCATCTCCCTTTTAGCAAAAGCCAGGCCAAGCTTTGCAATATCTGCCAGGTTAAGATCTGAAAATTGATCCTTGTTTTGCATATAAACCCCAGCCAGTCGAATATTCTCAATGGTGCTCAGCCTGAATTCACAGCGGCTGAGCGCATACATCTGCTGTGCCTGCTGCAGCACATCACAGGCCTGTATACTTATAATTAAAGTTGCCAGTACAAACAGGCGAAGAATGATCTTCTTTGTTCTATTCATTGAATCATTTTTTTACAATTATACCATAATTAAGCCATACCACCGGATACATTCAATAATTTTACATTAGCTTTGCATTTAGAACGAATCTAAATAGAATGCTTTACATCAAACGTACATCCACGGATCCTTATTTTAACATCGCAGCTGAGGAATATGTTTTAAAAGAGTTCAAAGAAGATTGCTTCATGCTCTGGCAGAACGATCCGTGTATTGTTGTCGGAAAGCATCAAAACACTCTGGCCGAGATCAATTACGCTTACGTCAGGGAGAAAGGGATCCCGGTCGTGAGAAGGATTTCCGGCGGAGGCACAGTTTTCCATGATCCAGGGAACCTGAATTTCACTTTCATTCAGAATGCTACAGATCAAAACCTGGTGAACTTCAAAAAGTACACCGAACCCATCCTGGCTGTATTGAAAAGCATGGGACTGAATGCCAGCTTCGAAGGCCACAACAACTTAATGATCGAAGGAAAGAAGTTTTCGGGGAACGCAGAGCATGTATACAAAAATCGCACCCTGCATCATGGAACTTTGCTATTCTCCTCCACCCTGCCGGAACTTTCCAGGGCATTGAGAATTGAACCCGGAAAATTTCAGGACAAAGCGGTAAAGTCCGTTCCTCAGTCCGTAACCAATCTGCAACAACACCTGCATGAAGAACTGAGCATTGAGGAATTCAGGGACAGGATCGGGAATTATGTGCTTGGGCGCTATCCTGAGGCAAAGCACTATGAATTCAGCAGTCAGGATATCAGTAATATCAATAAATTGGTAAATACCAGATATTCAAAATGGGAATGGAATTATGGGTATTCGCCAAAATACAGCATGAAGAAGTCCATAAAAACAAGCAGAGGCCAGATCGATTTCAATCTGGAAATCAAGAACGGGCTGATCCAAAATGTGAAGATCGGCGGGGACCTGACCATCACACCTGAGCTATCAGCTTTTGAGCAAAGCATGAAAGGCCTTCCCCATGAGGAAAAGAAACTGAAAAACAAATTGAGTACATTGAACCTCAAGACTGCTTTCGGAGATGTGAAGTCAGGTGAATTGCTAAAAGGCTTATTTTGATATCAGGGAGAGGGAGTAGCAGTGGCAGTGGCAGTGGCAGTAGCAGTGGCAGTAACAAGTAAACAAACAACAAACAACAAACAACAAACAACGAACAACGAACAACGAACAACAAACAAACATTTATAGAAGCGAAGGCGAAGTAACAAACAAGAAAATATTATGAACGCAAAGGATATATTCAACAGATTATGGAAGGATTACACAAAACAGAATCCTTCGGCAAAAAAGGTATATGATCTTTTTACTTCTGCAGGAGAGGAAGTGCAGAATGATCATATTGCTTTCCGAACGTTTGATGACAAAAGGGTAAATATTGAGGTGCTGGCCAGACCCTTTTTGAAGTCAGGCTATGAAGAGAAGGGAGATTACCATTTTAAACAGAAGCACCTTTATGCAAAGCATTATGAACACATAAGCGATAACAGCATGCCCCGTGTTTTTATCAGCCAGCTCATAAGCGGGGATTTTTCTGAATTCCTGCAAAAAACTGTGCAAGGAATAGTCGACCAGATCCCGGAAAAAAGCCTTGCCTCTGATGAACTCATTTATTCGGGCAGGCTCTGGGAGAAACCATCTTACGAGATTTACCAGAAGTTGCGTGAGGAATCTGAATACGCGGCCTGGTTGTATGTTTATGGATTCAGGGCCAATCACTTCACCGTGAATATCAATGCCCTGAAGAAGTTCGACAGTATTCAGAAGGTGAATCGCTTTTTAAAAGATCATGGCTTTCTGATGAATGACTCAGGAGGCGAGATCAAAGGAACCCCGGAAGAGCTCCTGGAGCAATCCAGCATCAAATCTGAGATCATTAAAGTTGATTTCAAAGAAGGCACTTATGAAATCCCGGCCTGTTATTATGAATTCGCCAGAAGGTATCCTGATGAAAGTGGCCGGCTTTACAGCGGATTCATTGCAAAATCAGCGGATAAGATCTTTGAGAGCACAGACTTTTATAAAAAGAATCAGACGAAGTAATTCCAATCTATTTTATTTACTTCTCTGCATTTTTGATTGGATCATCGAAAAAAGGCCACAAAGGCATTAAAGCACCAAGGTTCACAAGGAATTATTTCCTTGCATTTCCCATTCAGTTATACGATGTTATCACCCCATTGTCCATTCGACATTGCGCGTTTTGCATTTTATAGGTGAAGGAAATTGCAAATTGGAAATTCAGCTCCCTGGGGCAGTATTAATAATGGATTGATTAATAATATTTAGTGTAGGGATTCAGACTGGAGTTCTATTTCAAAATCTCCTCAAACTTCATTTCCTGGGATGCCAATACGAACATGGTAGTGGGCAGATCCTTAATTTTTTCGGTCAGGTCCTGGTAGTATTCAATAAAGTTTTCACCCGGTTCTGCCAGTCCAAGGATCATCAGGTCGGCATCGCTGGATTTTTCTTTTGCGATCTGCTCAAAGCTGCGTCCTTTTGAGAGCATCACATCAAAATTCAGTTTCATCCTGAAGTCCCTGGTCAGGTTCATCAGGTTCTCATGCAATTCTTCCCGGGCTTCCTCATCTTTTGCGATCATACGGATCACGATCTCCGATCCGTACCATTGGATGCTGTGTTGCATCAGGTATGCCAGGATGATCATCAGGGCGCCATTGTAGCGGATACCGCGCAACCAGAGGTCAATCCGTTTATATTTACCAAATTGCCGTGACTCATTGAATTTCACAACCACAATATTCTTCCTTGATTCATAAAAGTAGCGGATCATGCCAGCAAAATCATCATGGTGCTCCTTTCGCTCCGTGCTTCCCAGCACAACCGTATTGGGCACCAGGTTTCCGAGTCCATAGGATTCGGATAGCTTGATGGCACCGCTGTAAGTATCTTTTGATCCGATCACCCGCACCAGGCAGGTGATTCCCTTTCCCTTCAGGTATTTGTTGATCTGCTCTTCCATGCTGATCCGGCGGGCGATTCCCATGTTTTTGTCCGTAAGGATGGTAGACACCGTCATGATCCCACGGTTCTGCACCAGTGCATTGGCCAGGGCGATCAGATGCCAGCGTTTGGTGGGAGCTCCTGACAGAACAAGCAGATGAGGACGCCAGTTCTTGGGGTCCATGTTCCTTTTCAAATGCATCAGACCATAGCGGATCATACTCAAAACCAGTCCCTGGCGAAGGTCTCCCCAGGAAGCACTCAGTTTTCTTTTTTCCAGCATCACAAAAACCAGGATCACCACGATGAAAGCCAGGAAGGTAGCCATTGGATTGATCAAAAACATCACGGCAATACAACCGAATGAACCCAGGAAAGAGAATATCCAGTGCACTTTGAAAGAAGGCCGGAAAGACGGGCTGTCGAGCAGCTTCTCCAGGCCTGCCGAAATATTCAGCAAGGCATATGTGGCCAGAAAGAACATTGACAATATGGGTGCGATCAGGTTGAGATTGCCGAAATAGACAGCAGTAAGCACAATGATCAGCGTAAAGGCTGTTCCGTTTCGGGGAATATTTCCTTCTTTGCTGCTGAGTCCCAGCCATCGTAGCCATCGCGGAAAGATATTATCGAACACCATGGCCTGCAACACACGGGGTGCGCCCATGATGCTGCCGAGCGCACTTGAGAGGGTAGCTCCCCATACCCCCAGCAATATGGCATTGCCCCACCAGGAAATGCGCTTCATCACCAGGGGATCGTCGATCAGGCTGGTGGTATCAGCCCGCTGATAAAGGATGATGGGCAGTGCCATGTATATTACATATCCCACCCCAACAGCCAGGAAGGTACCCCGGGGAATACTCTTAACGGGATTTTTAAGGTCACCGGACATATTCACACCAACCATGATCCCGGTTACAGCCGGAAAGAAAACAGCAAAGACCTTCCAAAAATCCTCTTTGGGCAACATGGTCTGCACCACATCCGCATCTTCGAGGGGTTTCCCGAAAAGCAGGGACAACAAAGAAATGCCAATGGCTGCAAGTATAAAGAACTGGCTGCGGATGGCCAGCTTGGTGGAGATCAGGGCAAGAATGGCAATGACAAGGGTTACGATGATCCCAACTGCGGTTTGATTAAATTGCGGAAAAGTGTTGGCAAAGCTCTCAGCAAATCCGATGGTATATAAGGCTACTGAAAATGTTTGTGCAAAATAAAGGGGAATGCCGATGGCACCACCAACTTCGATCCCGAGGCTGCGGCTGATCATATAATAAGCCCCCCCGGTCTTTACAAACTGGTTGGTCGCAATGGCCGCAATTGACAATGCTGTAAGAAAGGTAATGGCGGTAGAGAGGGTAACGATAATGAGGGTATTGCTTATACCCACATTTCCAACCACCCAGCCCATGCGTAAATACATGATGACACCGAGAATTGTCAGTATGGAGGGTGTGAATACACCGGCAAAGGTACCAAGCATTGGTTTCTTAGCTTTCACACTCCCGCTGTTGGTTCCGTTGAAAGTATTCTGCATGAATAAATGAATTTACCAGAGCAAAAATACATTAATATCTGAATGATATCCCTGCATTCATCAGTCTTTCGTATTCCTTCAATTTAATCCTTTTATCATGGTTCCTGAAGGTTAGCATGGCAATGGCTTCCCAGAAAAACACCCACCCACCGATATAGAAACCTTCGGTAGCGGTAGTGTAAAACCAGTCGTGCTGGTCGAAGGAGCGCAGGTAGAATCCCAGGGAAAGGGATACAAAAGAAATCAGGGTGAAATAGAACACCCTTCTCAGGGTTTTGATGCGTGCCCGGCGCTGGTTAAAGACAAGAAACAGGAAAAAGTTCCTGAGGCCCTCCCGGATTTTGTGTTCTTTATCCTCATCGCGCAAGTCATGATTAATATCGATACTTAGCTGTATCCCGTATTTCAGAGGGATGTCTGAGGAACAGTCTTCAAGGAAGCTTCTGAGCAAAAGGTTAAGATCCTTTCGCTTGATTGGCGCAGGGTCCAGTTCGTTGAAAATATCCTTGTAAGTATTTACTGCCAGATGAATGATAAAATTTCCTGTTTGGGGATCCCTGGGATAGATCTGTTCAAGCAATGCTGTTTTCATGCTCAGCAAGATACAAAAATATAAACAAAAAACCCGGCAATTGCTTACCGGGTTTGTATGTGATTCGGGAGAGGCTCGAACTCTCGACCCACGGCTTAAAAGGCCGTTGCTCTACCGACTGAGCTACCGAATCAACCGTTTTTTTAAACGAGGGTGCAAAGGTACTCAGCTTTTTTTTAATATCCAAAAGGAAATTGTATTTTTTAAACTTCCCCTTTCCCTTCCCTGATTATCAGCATTTCATCACCTGTACAGTCGATAACTGTAGAAGGTTCATTATCCCCCGGGCCACCATCAATCACAATATCAACGATCTTTTTGTATTTCTCGTAGATCAATTCGGGGTCAGTGGTATATTCCACTACTTCATCCTGGTCTCTAATACTGGTCGTCATAATGGGATGTCCAAGCTCTTTTACGATCTCAGCCGGGATATTGTTTTGCGGGATCCTGATACCCACGGTTTTTTTATTGCTATGAAAGATCTTTGGGATCTTATTGGTGGCTTTCAGGATAAATGTAAAGGGACCCGGCAAACTTTGACGGATATACTTGAAAACATCATTTTCCATGGGCTTTGTATATTCTGAAAGCTGGCTCAGATCGTGAAAAATGAAAGAGAAATTGGCATCACTTTTCTTGATCCCCTTAATCTGTGCGATCTTTTCAATAGCCTTTGGGTTATAAATATCACAAGCCAGACCATAAACCGTATCGGTGGGTAGGATCACTACACCTCCGTTGGCCAGGGTTTCAACAACTGTTTGTATGTGGCGGGCGCTCGGGTTATCGGGATGAATTTTTAGCAACATATATCAGTGTTTTTAGAATAAATGTAGTAAAAAAACGGGTAAGCTACTTATATCGCACCGCTCAACCGTCTACCCTTGCTTGCTTCCGCACCTGGGGGAGTTCAACAGGAGCTGGTCGTATAAGACTTACCCGACTGCAAAAGTACAAAAAGGCACAGAGCTGAGCAATAATTTTCAAAATTTTTCCTGCCAATTCCTTAATTTAGTAAGTTTGCATATAAACCAAAATCATGTATTATGGAAGAAAATAAAACGCCTGCCTGGAAGGTTTCCCTGAACTTCGGACTGATCGCCGGAGTTGTGGTCATCATTTTTCAATTATTATTATATGTGCTTGATCTTGATACCGCAGAGGAATACAAGGCACTGAACCTCCTTCCCTACGCATTTATCATTGGTGGTATGATCTGGGCAAGCCTTTCATACCGCGATCTTCACAACAACGGTCTGAGCACCTATGGCGAAAGTTTCAAAACAGCTTTCCTTACCGGACTTTTCGCATCTATACTGATAAGTATTTACGTATTTCTGATTGGCAGTATTGACGATAGTATTGCCAAGGAAGCCTTGCTGAGAGCGGAAGAACAAATGTATGAACAAGACATGTCGGGAGAGCAAATAGAACAGGCGCTGCAATTCACCCGTTTCGTTGTAAAACCGGCAGTTAGCGCAGTAATGGCCATGATCGTGAATACAATACTCAGTGTTGTTTTTGCGTTGGTTATCTCAATCTTTACAAAAAGAGAAGCCTAAACAAAGCGAGGAGCGATATACATTGATGGATTTAAGCATAATTATACCCCTGTACAATGAGGAAGAATCTCTGCCCGAATTATACGATTGGATCGTAAAGGTAGTGGAGAAAGAGAAGTTAAGTTACGAGATCATCTTTGTGGATGATGGCAGCGGGGACACCTCCTGGCAGGTGATCGAAAAGCTGGCTGCGAAAAACACCAATGTCATAGGGGTCAAATTCAGGAGGAATTACGGAAAGTCGGCAGCACTGAACAGTGGCTTCGGGATTGCCGGCGGAGATGTGGTCATTACCATGGATGCTGACCTGCAGGACAGTCCTGATGAAATCCCAGGACTGTACAACATGATAAAAAATCAAGGCTTTGACCTCGTTTCAGGCTGGAAAAAGAAAAGGCACGATCCGCTTGGCAAGACCATTCCTTCCAAGCTTTTCAACTGGACCACCCGGAAGATATCAGGTATCAAACTGCATGATTTTAATTGCGGTCTGAAAGCATACAGCAAGAGGGTGGTAAAGAACATTGAGGTATACGGTGAAATGCACCGCTACATCCCGGTGATCGCCAAATGGGAAGGATTCAAAAACATCGGTGAAAAGGTGGTGCAGCATCAGGCACGTAAATACGGGGTAACAAAATTCGGCATGAGCCGCTTCATCAAAGGTTACCTTGACCTGCTCACCATCAATTTTGTATCCAAATTTGGCAAACGCCCCATGCACCTGTTTGGCACCCTGGGCTCTTTGATTTTCTTTGGAGGACTTGTCATTGCAGCCTATCTGGCCTATGCCAAATTCTTCCTGGCTGAATACCGCATGACGGAACGCCCCCTGTTTTATTTCGGCTTGCTGGCCATGGTGATCGGAACCCAGTTGTTCGTGGCAGGATTTCTTGCGGAAATGATCTCGCGCTCTTCCAGCGAACGGAATCGGTATTCGATTGAAAAACGAACCCGACAGAAAGAAGTTTAAAACAGCCTCCAGCATGTCAGAGAAAATGAAGATCATTATCATCGGATCAGCTTATCCACTCAGGGGAGGTTTGTCTAATTATAATGAACGCCTGGCCAGGGAACTTATGGACCAGGGACATACAGTAATCATAGAAACCTTTAAGCTTCAGTACCCGAACCTGCTGTTTCCCGGCAAATCCCAATATTCGGAAGATGCGGCACCCCCTGACCTCAACATCAGGGTTTCCCTAAACTCGGTCAACCCATATAACTGGTGGAAGGTTGGCAACAGGCTGAAAAAAGAAAATGCGGACCTTGTGATCTGCAAATTCTGGTTGCCCTTTATGGGACCCTGCTTTGGGACTGTGCTCCGCAGGATCAGAAAAAATCGCAGCACTCGGGTTATTTCCATCCTGGATAATATCATTCCCCACGAAAAAAGGCCCGGTGACAGGATCATGACAAAATATTTTGTCAAAGCCGTAGATGGTTTTATTGCGATGTCACACAGCGTACTTGACGACCTGAATGTGTTCGACACAATGAAACCCCGGCTTTTCAATCCGCATCCGCTGTATGATAATTTCGGGGAAATATTGCCAAAGAGTGTTGCCAGGGACAAACTCGATCTTGATCCGGATGAAAAGATCATCCTGTTTTTTGGATTTATCAGGGGTTATAAAGGACTGGACCTGCTCATTGCGGCCATGGACGATCCCAGGATCAGAGAGATGAAGATTCGGCTGCTGGTAGCCGGAGAATTCTATACGGATCAGAAGCCATATCATCAATTGATCAAAGACAAAGAACTGGTTGACAGCATCATCTTATCAAATGATTTCATCCCTGATTCAAAGGTAGGTGTTTATTTTTGTGCCAGCGACCTGGTGGTACAACCATACAAAACGGCAACACAGAGCGGGGTAACGCAAATTGCCTATCATTTCAACAAACCCATGATTACTACAGATGTTGGCGGACTGGCAGAGATCGTACCACATGAAAAGGTTGGCTATGTTGTTAAGCCCGATGTTAAATCCATTGCTGATGGGATCGTTCGGTTTTATGAAGGGTCAAATGAAGATAAATTTTCTGCCAATGTAAAAACAGAAAAGCAAAAATACAGCTGGGACAAGATGGCGGAAAAGATTTTTGAATTGGATAAAAAAATTAACAAACAAGGAGGAACCAGAACGAATGAAAGCATACAGAAGTAAATCACCTTTGCGTCTCGGTCTTGCAGGCGGCGGTACCGATGTTTCACCCTATTCGGATCTTCATGGGGGCGCAATCCTCAATGCCACCATCAGCATGTTTGCCCATGCCACCATCATGCCCAGGGATGATGGCAAAATCGTGCTTCATTCGGTCGATAAAAATCAAAACATTGAACTGAACGCAACCGAATTCCTCGAAATTGACGGGCAGCTCTCACTTCATAAAGGCATTTATAATCGCATCGTAAAAGATTACATACACAAGCCTCTTTCTTTTGAGCTGTCCACATTTGTGGATGCGCCTCCCGGCTCTGGCCTGGGTACTTCCTCCACCCTGGTGGTGACCATGCTGGGTGCTTTTGCCGAATGGCTCAAACTGCCCCTGGGAGAGTATGACCTTTCGAGACTTGCTTATGAAGTTGAGCGCGTGGACCTGAAAATGGCCGGGGGAAAACAGGATCAGTATGCTGCTACTTTCGGCGGAGTGAACTTCATGGAGTTTTACAGGGATGACAAGGTGATCGTAAACCCGCTCAGGATCAAACCCGAATACCTGAATGAGCTTTCCCACAATTTGTTGCTTTATTATACGGGAACCAGCCGCCTGAGCTCAAAGATCATCGAGGCACAGCAAAACAATGTGGATAAATCCAATCAGAAATCCATCGGGGCCATGCACAAATTAAAGGAACAGGCCATAAGGATGAAAGAAGCACTGCTCCGCGGTGAGATCGATCAGATCGGTGAGATCCTCGAATTTGGATGGAAATACAAGAAACAAATGGCCACAGGGATCAGTAATCCAATGATCAATAAAATTTACAAAACAGCCATGGCGAATGGGGCGACGGGGGGAAAGATCTCTGGCGCCGGTGGAGGCGGATTCATGATCTTTTACTGCCCGGGGAATGCCCGTCTGAAAGTTGTGGAAGCCCTCAAAGAATTCGGCGGTCAGTTCAAACGCTATGATTTTACTACACGCGGATTGACAAGCTGGAGTATTTAAAGCAAAGGATTGTCATATTTCGTGCAGAATTCCTAATATTGCATCATCATTCAGAATAATAACACAATGAGACTATTTTACCTTAGCCTGCTGCTGCTTATACTGTCAGCTTGCCAGAGCGGGCAAAACAAAAGCCCCGAGGAGCGTGCCCGGATTATCCATGAAAAAGTGCTGACTCTGGATTCCCATACCGATACTCCGCTGCGGTTCACCCGCTCCGATTTCAACCTGGCAGAAAAACATGACCCCTACGAAACAAGAAGCAAACTGGATTTTCCGCGGATGAAGGAAGGCGGACTGGATGCCGTCTTTATGGCTGCATTTGTGGGTCAGGGAAGCAGGAATGACAGCTCCAACCTGAAAGCCAAAGAACGTCTATTGATGATCATAGACTCCATTCATGCCCAGATCAACAGACACAATTCAGTTGCAGGACTTGCCTATGAGCCAGAAGATGCATTCAAGCTTGAAAAAGAAGGCAGAAGCGCTGTGTTTATTGGCATAGAGAATGGGTACCCCCTTGGCAATGACATCAATAATGTTAAAGAATTTTATGACCGGGGTGCCCGCTACATCACCCTCTGCCACACCCGGAACAATGAACTCTGCGATTCCTCCACCGACACTACAGAACACAATGGTCTGAGTAGTTTTGGCATTGAGGTCGTAAAAGAGATGAACCGCCTGGGCATGCTGATCGATGTTTCCCATATTTCCGATTCGAGTTTTTATGATGTGCTTGAAGTCAGCAAAACACCGCTTATTGCCTCCCATTCTAATGCCAGAAGCATATGCGGCAGTCCACGCAACCTGAATGACCACATGCTGGAGAAACTCGCAGAAAACGGCGGTGTGGTACAGGTTTGTGTGCTGAGCACTTATGTGAAAGACATGGGTCCACAGCCGGAGCGCGACAGTGCCTTCAATGCCATCCGCGATAAATACAATCATTTTGAAGATCTCAGTGATGAGGAAATGGAAAAGGCACGGAAGGAATGGTATGAAACCGACCGTGCGTTTCCCAGGAAACTGGCAACAGTTTCTGATTTTGTCGATCATATCGACCACATCGTCAAAGTTGCCGGCATCAACCATGTCGGGATCGGTACGGATTTCGACGGCGGAGGCGGATTGCAGGATTGTTATGATGTCAGCCAGATGGGCAACATCACCCTGGAACTTCTAAAAAGGGGGTATTCTGAAGAAGAGATCAGGAAAATCTGGGGAGGCAATTTTATGCGTGTTTTCAGGGAAGTAAATCAGCACACAGGAAAAATCTGATCCCATTGCACTTGCTTTTAGGTTTTTTCGTCTTATCTTTATAGTAAATTCAGGTAAATGCCTCAATCCCTCAAATACCTGCCATACCTGATGCTTCTTTTGATTGCTCTTGCAGCATGCAAAGAGGATGTGATCAGCAAAGATGAAGCCCTGGCGGATTTCAGCATGAAATATCTTTGGTCGAACGACAGTGTGGCCGCTTTCCAATTCATCAATTTGTCATACAATGCCGTTTCTTATTTGTGGGAGTTCGGGGACAATACCTCAAGCCGTGATATTGAACCGCAGCACCTCTACTTTCATAATGGATCCTATAAAATTAACCTAAGAGCCTATAACGAAAGCGGCACTTATGAACTTGCAGATAGCACATTTAAGCTAGAGTTCAAAAAACTACCCCCGAGCGTTGATTTTGATTATATAAAATACCCAACCGACAGCAGCATGATGGTTGAGTTCATTAATAAATCCACCCATATTCATTCGTGTAACTGGTCGTTTGGTGATGGCAGAGGTTCATCAGAGATCAATCCGGTTCACCATTACTACTGGAGCAATAATTTCAGGGTACGGCTTAAGATACACAATGCTCTCTGGAAAAGTGACAGCATTATTAAATTTGTGAATATTTCAATGAAATAAAAAATCGGCTCACTTCAAAGCAAAAGGAATCCTGAAAAACAAACTGATATTTCTTCCCGGTTTATAAATACCCATGGTTTTGAGGGTTGAAAGATGATCAAAATAAAGTTCATCCAGCAAGTTATTCACATTCAGCCCCCAGTTCACTTTCTGCTTACCCCAGGAGAATGCTCCTCCTAAACCGGCATGTAGTAAATCATAAGCTGCGCTGGATGATTCAAACTGTGCCGGATGATCCTGGGAGAACACATGCTGGTATCTCAAATTGATATAAATCTGAGCAAATGGTCCTGCATCGCTGATCGTAAAGCGAACTTCACCTGACAATTTATCGGCAGGGATAAAAGGAAGATTGGACCCATCACCTCTCTTAGCCCTAACACTTTCAAAACTTGATTTCAGGTGCAGCCACTCCAGGCTTTTTGGATGATAATGCAAGTCGGCTTCCATTCCATATAGCTTTGCATTTGTTTGTTCATAGTTATATACAAATCCTCCCCCGAGCGGCGCAGTATCATTGGTGGGGGATAGATAAATATAATCATGAATGGCATTATAAAACATGGCAAGGTCGGCAGTTATGTGAGAGGAATGATAATGCGTACTCAGGTCAAGCTCCTGGTTTCTCTGTGCTTCAAGTGATGGATCTCCCTTTTCAAATCGACCGGCATGCAAACCATTGGATGTCAGCTCAGATAAAGCCGGGGCCCTGAAACCCATGGCATAGTTCATCCTGATTAACCAGCGGGAAGTGAGGTAATAGGTAAATCCAAGGGAGCCACTGATATTACCAAACGATCTATCGACCTGTGGAAGGAGCTGGTGCTCTTCCCCGGACTCGCCATCATGCTCTTCCTCCTCTCCATGAGAGTGCCCGCCCCGTGCTTCCATCTCTGGACTGTCAATGATCCGCATATCATATCGCAATCCGGCCTGGGGGTGAAACTTCTCCCAGTGCATCCTGCGTGCAAAGAAGTAAAGCGAATAATTGGAAATGCTTGCATCTGGAAGGAAAATTGTTTCACGATCGTGCAGATTCCTATTTGACTGGTTCATTCCCTGCAGGCCAACAATCAAATCTGATTGTTCATCCGTGGGTATTCTGAGTTTCACATCATAACTCAGGGTATTAAGCTGCATTTCCACACCTGGATGATCTTCTTCTTCATACAATTCCCGGTGATTATTCTGAAATGCCAGTGTCGCACCCAGCTTGAATTTGCCCAAAAATATTTTGGATTCAGCTTTGATCATCTGGTTCCTGAGATCCTGGTACCAGGTGGATAATTTCCGTCCACGCTCTGTAATCAAATCTTCATTGATCACATCCGGAACCAGCATACCCAGTTTTGAATCATTAAAATCATAATAGAGCGAAAAACTTCCTCTGGAATAAACGCGCCCCAGATTGAATTTCAATGAGCGTTCATTAAACCTTGTATTGGGAGCATAATCCCCGTTGGCCTGCATATAATCCGCATGATCTTTCAGGCCGGCCCGGACCCCGTATCTCCATTTTCCGGGTGAAGCTTTTATTCCCAGATCCGCATTTATGCCCAGGGTATTTGAATGATAGGCAAGGTTATAGTCCCCGACAATTTTCCCGGCTGGAGCCGGTTTTTCCGGGATAAAATTGATCACCCCCCCGATTGCATCCGAGCCGTAAAGCAGGGAAGCAGGTCCCTTGATCACCTCTATTTTCTCCAGGCCGAACTCATTCAATCCCAGCGGGTGGTTTTCCCCGAACTGGTAGTTCTCCATCCTGACACCATTGTTCAGCACCAGAACATCATTCATTGACAATCCCCGGATGACCGGTTTTCCGATGCCACTCCCACGGGAAATCATCGAAAGCCCTGGCAGGTCACTTATGGCTTCCACATAAGAGGGACTCCCCTGGCGAAACAAGTTCTCCCGCCTGATTACCTCGATTTTAACAGCATTTTCATCCTGCATGGAATAATAGCCTCCGCTGATGACCACTTCCTCCGCAAGCAAAATATCAGCTTCCAATTCAATATAAATGTCTTTTTTATCTCCCTGGAAATCCAAAGTCAGAACACGGGTCTTGTACCCAATAAATGAAAACTGAACACTCAAAATACCATCAGGTATACCCCTGATCTCAAAATAACCTTCATCGTTGCTAACAGCTCCCAGCTGCAGGTCGGGAATGTAAACATTGACCCCGGGAAGACTTGATTCAGTATGCCTGTCTATCAGGTATCCACTGAATATATTCTGGGCTCCTGCTCCGGTACAGGTTAAAATCACAAAGGCGAACAATATTATCTTTTTCATAACCTTAAAAAATCTACAAAATCATTAATTTTTGGAATTGTTTATCATACTCAGGCTCTTTGCCGGGGCATTCGGCTGTATTGATAACATATATCCCAAAGAAGCTCAGTTTGCACTATTAACAACTTTGGATGTATAAACCAAAACATCCCTGGTAAATAAAAAGTGAGAAAGAGGGAGTTTAGAAGCTATGATTTTGGTGGGGCCCGAGTGTTTCGCGGAAGGATATACGCAACATAGGGGATGCTGTATGCATCACCAATAGAATAATTTATCGCATAGGGATAAGGTTGTATACTTTCCCAGCTGCTCTCAAGACCGGCAAACAAATACAGTAGTTCATCGCTACAATTGTGATGTCTTTCCTGCAGACTTAACTCCTCATGACAGCAAGGATCATGTGTGTGTTCATGCTGGTGAAAAGCTATCCACAATTCGCCTGGTATAAGCCGCAGGAAGAAAAAGACAGCAAATAGGATAATATGCATGTATTGTCTTCTCAAATCGATTGCAAAGATAGTCTCTTTATCATTCAGGAGACGTTAATAAAATGTAAAATAGCAATAATGAAACGCTGGTATAGGTATAGTAATAGGTCACTATAGCTATTTTGGTGAGCTGTTTTAACGATAATGTTGTACAGCTTAATTACGAAGGTTTTTGCGAACTCAGTTTCATCCTGTGCTGAGGTTTGGAAGTCAATTTACTCCACCTCTATTATCCGGAATTCTGTGGGGGAAGGCAACCCTTTGAAATCTTCCAGGTATTTACCTGAAGTCTTCTCAAGGACAGAAGCCTGGATATTTGAATACTTTTCCCGGAAGTCTTTCTTTACCTTCCGGTAAAAATCCTCGCTCATAACAATGCGATTGGCTTTTGCTTTTGAAGTAAGGCGTGCGGTCAGGTCGATATCGCGACCATAATAATCGTTAGCCCCTTCCAGGAAGCTGATGTTATACACATCCGTGCAATAATGGATGGCGACTTTGCAATGCAGGAACAATCCATCAATGGGGAAATTCTTTATATTATCCAGGGTGGCATAGATCTCCTGCAAGAGGCTGAAATAATCACTGTATGCCGATTTGTGTTTCAGCTCTTCATCGGGGATAAACAACATAATCTCATCCCCGATCCCCTTGACCACATTTTGCGGGAAATCATTGATAATGGAAATAAAATTGAAAGTATTATTTAGTTTCTTCCCCCAGGAAGACAGGCGCTCGGAATATTTTATCTGGGTGGAACCTACGATATCTATAAAGAAACAGGTACCGGGACACAATGGAAGATTCTCCAGGACATTCTCAATTTCTTTGGAATTGGGGTCTGTGAAATGTATGTAGTTCATTGTTGCTGATTTGAGAAATAAAGATATGAATTAATGTTTAAATGATCAGCAGTGTGCTTGCTTGGTTTTAGGGATGGGGCAATGGTTACTGGTTACTGGTTACTGGTCTGATTGGTCATTGGTCATTGGTTATTTCGGGCACTTCAAAATCAAAGATAAATAACGAATATTTTCTTACCACTGAACTTTATTCAATTCTATTTTGATCGAATCTTCCAGGACTTCACTAAAACCACCGTAATACTTAGTAATGATTCCTTCCGGATTGATTAGAAGGAATTTTGGATAGCCATGAAGTTGATATTGTTTCTCGACCTCGGCTGCAGAGTATAACACAGTTGATTCAACTTTGAATTTATTAACAAATTTCTCGATTGCCATCTTATTATCAAGAGCACTACTAAAAATACTGACAAAGGCTATTTTCTCATTTTCAGAAAAACATTCTTCCAGTTTGTTCATGATTTGTGCAGCACGAAAACAATGAACACACCATGTAGCGGTAAACTCCAATAAAATATAACTTCCAATAAGTTCCTCATTGGATAGTAAACGATCCTCACCCAGGACTGGCAATTCCCACTCAGGCGCCTTGCTTCCAAGCAAAGGGTACGATACAGGTATCTTGTCAGCTTTATTCGATAACTTCCAATCCTCAGGGAAAAGGTTCTTTTCATCAAAAAAAGACAGCTTCACTCCTGTATTTAATTGAGGTTCAATAAAAACAGCGGCATTCATTGTATTCAGTAATTGACTTATTATTTCTTTTTTAAAGTAAGCCGGATATAAACTTGTTTTATAAAAGCAGAACTCAATTCTACTCTGATAATCCAGTGTATCCCCATTGAAATCATTGACTGTCTCTTGTGTCTTTGTAGCAGTATAGCGAATGCAAGTATCCTGACTTACCAGAGAATCTCTCTTCTGTGATATCTTATAATTACTATCAGCAAGAATATCCCTCATTGTTTTGGCCATTTGATCAGGCAGCACCTGATAAAGGACGTGAGATTTGTGTTTTGGTGTCACAATCCCTCCCTGGATCTTCCTTTCTGTAAACTCCACAGGATCTTCCTGAATACTGGTATATTTAAATTTCCCCTTATAAGAAGAGAACACGGTTCCATTTACATAGCCTGAATAATCACCAAAAAAAAGGCTATCCTCCGGATCGGTAATAAAATAATAAAAGCTCCCGCACAGGGTATCATCAGGTACTCTTTTAACGAAGATGTTTACACCAACAGTCAGACTCTCACTAAATGGTCTGGAGAAACTGAACCTGCAGTAAGAACGAAAATCACGATAATCCCCTAACTTCTCTGAAACTGCTTTTAAGGAAGTGTGCGTTTGCGAATAGGTGATCATACTGATTGTAAAAACGATCATTGAGAATAGTAGTTTTTTCATTATCGGGCAATATTTATGTAATTGTTATTTATTACTATTTCGGATATCCATAGGCAATAATCCCCCCTCATTTGTTGCCAATCTATATCGAAACTTTGGAAAAACAAATTTGAAGCAAACAAAAGGCATGAACAGGCTATACTTAGAAACAAATAATAATATCCAAAAATAACCTCACAAATAATTTTGCAATTTTATCTTATGCCCTTTCAGGGCGAATACAAATACGGGCAATCTCAAGGCACAATGCGATACCCTGTGCACAAATATACATGGCTTTCAGCCATTATCAGGCACAGGGCCGAGTCAAGGCTAAGGTCTCAAATCCTAATTTTCAAACTTCCCAACGGCCACTGGTTGCTGGCAGTATCTTCCGTCTTCCGTCTTCGGTCTCCCTAATGTTTAGCGTCTTTTCCTTTCCAACCCACATACCCCTCTAACTTCCCCTGCAGGGGAGAACCCCCTGCCCACATCTACAGGAAAGTTATTTTAAGCTATTTGAACAGTTATTGCTACGATTTCCCTGTCTCCTGTCTCCTGTCTTCCGTAATCAAACTTCTAACCTGCAGCCTCCAACAAAAAAGGCCACACATCAACGCATGGCCTTTCAATTGTGTTATATTGGAAATTAAGCAATATCAACAAGTTCTATTTCAAAAACAAGATCTTTTCCTGCCAGAGGATGATTGGCATCGATGACGATTGCCTCATCTTTTACTTCCGCTACCGTTACCCTGAATTCTTTGCCATCCGGGGTTCTGGATTGCAATTGCATCCCTACTTTGGGTTCCAGGTCTTCCGGTAACTGATCTTTGTTGATCTCCTGAGTAAGCTCTTCTCGCTTTTCCCCGTAGGCTTCGTCAGGGCTCAGGTTTACTTCTTTCTTTTCTCCTTTTTCCATACCCACAACGGCCTTCTCAAAACCTGGGATCATCTGCCCTTTTCCAACTTCAAATTCTAGGGGTTCCCTTTCCAGCGAGCTGTCAAAAACCTGTCCGTCTTTAAATTTTCCGGTGTAATGAACCTTTACTTTGTCGTTGTCTTTTACTTTGGTCATAATATCTGCATGTTTTATGAAAAATGCTTCCTTAGAAATCTCGGAAAAAGAGCATCAATAAGAAAGGATTAATCAGATTTTCAATATTTTGGGGCAAAGGTAAGAAGTTTCATGCAGATACCCAACCCGGATATCTCTTAAATATTACTGAATAATGGAAATCGTAGCAATCATTCCCTTCAGGCTCACATTGCAGTTTCGGCCAGTTCCCTGTTTTCATAAATATCGAAAATACTTGTAAACCCACTGATTTTAAAGATCTCACGGATCTCTTCCTGCATGGAACAAATAAAGAACTTTCCTTCCAGTTCCCGGATCTTTTTCAGGAACATCAAGAATACCCTAAGGCCCGAACTGCTAACATAGTCCAGCTTCTCGCAATCGAGGATGATGTTTTTCTCCCCGGCATCCAGGTTGTTCTGTAATTCTTTCTCCAATTCCTGGTAATTGGTCGTATCCAGCCTCCCGGAAATTTCCACGATGGTATAATTTTCTTTTTTAAAATCAGCGATTTCCATTCTTATGCATTTTAATGATCAAATATCGTAAATTAATTCTTGTTCTGACAATTCGGATCCATTTGTTTCACGTACTTCATTATTTCATTACTTTCCTCGCAACCACTTGCAATGTAATCGTAATCAATTTCATGATTGTTCAGGTATTGTAAAATAAGTACATCTTTGTTTTCCGAAGCGGGTTTGATCCCCGCAAAGAAGAACCCCAGTTTCTCCAGATCAGCTGTTACCCGACAACTTGCCGGATCAGCCAGGGGAAGGTAGATATAAATCGTTTTCAATTCCTCCCTGATAAGTTTTTGCATACTCCCAGCAATTTCATGGCTAAGGTCGCTGCCGAACGAGCGGACAAAGATATCGGCTGTCAGGCTGTTCATATTGGTTATGATGCTGACCTCAGAAGCTGCGGATGGCATGCCCCATTGATCATCACATTTTCTGAACTCAGGCTCCCCACCGATGAAAGCATATATTCTGCGTATCATGTCCTTATGCTTTGGGGGAAGATATACCCAGTGCTTCGCAGGTCTGTTAAGGTAAAGCATTTGCAGAAACACACTTTCTCGTTGTATTTTCTTTTGTTCAATGCCCTTGTATTTACGTTCTTTTCCGCTGGATACCAGAAGAGCGCAAGGCTTCATGCCATGCTTAAGCATGGATTTCTGTGAGTAAAAATGTGTGCTGATCCCGCGCCCGTAAACACCGGTAAAGCCTCTTTTTGTTGCTTCTTCAATCAGGGCAACATTGAGGCCGTTCAGGCATCCCTGTCCGCGGTATCTGGGTTTGGTGGCTGCCACACCAACCTGCGGAAGCATAGCATCCTCCTCTCTTTCCAATGCACAATGCGACATAATCTCATCATTATCCTCATTCACTGCCACATAGGATATGAGATCACCATTGCGGTTCATCTCCCTGACCCGCTCAGGATAATAGATCGCTTCATGCACGTAGGTATATCCATATGACGTATACGCACAACGTGAAACTTCAACTGCTTCATCAGCCTTCAGTGGCCGGATGACAAAGGGCACACTGCCTTTGGGTAGTTGTTCTTGCTCACGTTCCTGTTCAACCCGGGCTTTTTCCTGCTTATCCAGCATCTGCTCCAGCTTCCTGTTATGCAAATACTTGAATATTCTGGTTTCCTTTCCTGACTTGCCATGGTTGGTAAAGCTGAATTCATCCATGAATTGTTTGAGCAGATACATTCCCAGGCCTTCGTCGGAGAGATTCTCTTTAAATTTTTCAGGGGAGAACTCCTTTACAACAGAGGGATCGAACGGTATTCCCTTCTCAAAAATGGAGATCCCCAGCCCGAGCGATTCCATCGCAAAGCAGATCCTGATGTCTTCTCTTTCCCCTTCCTCAAAAGCATAACGGATGATGTTACCAACAGCTTCCTCCACGCCAAGTTCAATGTTGCGGATTTCTTTCTTTTGAAATCCCATCAGGGTAGCAATGGAAGATGCATTGTTTATAACAACAGGCAACAGTTCCATGCGATTGGGAATGATTATTTCAACATTTTCCTGCATTTTTATGCTTTTATGTTCTTTGTTAGCCTTAAAACATTTTTATCATCCTTTCTTGCGTAGTTGAGTTCATCCATCACCGACCTGACAAAATAAATCCCCAGTCCACCAATGTGTCTTTCTTCGGGAGGTTTATCCAGGTCATCCGGAGGGGGCGTTTGCATGGGATCAAAGGCCTTACCATCATCTATAATCGTAACGTGAAGTTTTTCCCTGTCGTTTTCAAAAGTAAATTGCACTTCATGTTCTTCTTGATCATCAAAAGCATAGAAAACGATATTGGAAAAAATTTCCTCCAGGGCGAGGTTCAGATTCATACCCATACTCACTGGCAACTGCCATTCAGCAATCAATTCCTCCACAAAAGAAGCAAGCCTGTTGAGTTCCTCCACATTGTTTTTAAGCTTGATATATTCTCTTTTCATTTCATTCATTTATCCAGAAAATAAGTGAGCGAAAGTATGGTGATATCGTCCGATTGCTGCGCCTGGCCTACAAATGTTTTAACACTCTTTACCAGCTCCCGTGTGATCTTATCCGGTGGTTGATTGCAGTATTCCTTCAGGAAATCCTGCAAGTGCTTATCTCCATACAGTTCATCCTTTTCGTTCATAGCCTCTGGTATACCATCAGTATATAAAACAATATTGTCTCTTTTTTCAAGCATCAGATGATCCGATTCGTAAGCTATATCCTCAAAAATACCCAGAGGAGTTCCGTGTGTTTTGTCGATCACTTCCATTTTGCAACTTGAGCGAAGGATGTAAGGATAATTGTGACCGGCATTGCAGTAATCCACCCTGCCGGTTTTAAGATCGATAATACCTATAAAGAAGGTTACGAACATGCTGTTTTCATTTCCCTGGCACAATTCGCGGTTCATGCTTTGCACAATCTCTTCCACCCTCTTGCCATTCAATGCCTTTGCCCTGAGCAATGTCCTGGTAATGGCCATAAACAGGGATGCAGGCACTCCTTTACCCGACACATCCCCGATGGCAAAGCAAAGTTTATAATCATCGATAAAAAAGAAATCATAAAGATCACCGCCAACATCCCTGGCGGGGTCAAGTATGGCAAACAGATCCACATCTTCTCTTTCCGGGAATGGTGGGAAAATCTTGGGAATGATTCCCTGCTGTATATCGTGGGCTATCTTCAGTTCACTTTCTATCCTTTCCTTGGCCGCTGTAGTCGATTGCAGGTTCTGCATATATACTTTAAGCTCCGCCTGCATTTTATCGATTGATCGGGTGAGCTGTGCGATCTCATCATTGGACTTCATCACGGGCAAATGCACTTCAAAGTTTCCACCCCCAATATTCTGTGTAATCTTTGCCAGCCGGCTGAGTGGCTTTGTGATCCTGTGCGAAATGATAATGATCAGGCTGAGGATAAGTATGATGCCCAGGCTTCCTATCAGAAGAAGCTTACTGTTTAAAGCATAGAGATCAGCATAGAGCTCATCTTCCGGAAAGACCACGGCCATAGACCATCCTGCGGTTTTGAGCGGATAATAAAACATGTATCCATCCTCTTGGCTGACAACGGATTTGAAAGGGACAAAACCGCTTTCACCTTTCAGCATCTTGCGTCCAACTTCTCTCAATTCGGGCCTTTCATGCTCTTCAGCCAGAGTAAAAATGGTCTGATTCATTTCATAGTTTTCCACGGGATGGGTTATGAATGTGCCATTGGAGGAGATCAGGAATGCATATCCGGTTTCAAGCAATTTAATGGATGATACAATGCGGTCAAGCCATTCCAGGGAAATGTCCACGGTAACAATCCCATACAATTTTTTTTCAGCCTTGGTGTCCTGATAAAAAGGAACCGAGTATGTACACATCAGTATATTGCCGCCGCCTTCATCAAAATAAGGTTCCGACCATACCGGCTGACCCAGTATGGCCGGTATCTGGTACCAGTCCCAGTAAAAATACTGGTAAGTATCGTTTCCCAGATTTTCCAGGATAATTGAGTCGTTGCTTTTATAACCATAAGGTGCGTAATACAATGAATCCTCATAATAGCTGTATGCCTCAAAAGCAACACAAGACCCGAAAATTTCAGGATTTTCTTCAACCACCATATGAATATACCTCGTAAGTTCATCCGGTGTAATCTTAAAATTTTCAAGCACATTTGCCTCGTTTTCAGGGATCTTGGAAACTGAGTTCAACACCCCCTCAATTTTGTTCACAGTTGCCTTCATCAGGTTACCCGCGTTTTCCTGCATGTTTTTTACCAGTACATCTTTAGAGTTAATGTGGTTGATCCAAATAACAATTGCAAAGATCACAACAGTGGTTGAAACAATATATAATGCCAGTTTGAAGCCCAGTCCTTTATTTTTCATTTGTCGGGAGGGGTTTTATTAAAATCTGCATAATCCGGAATTTGATCAATGGTACCTGAAGCTTTCAGGACATTTGCCGTATTCATAAAATCCTGGCGTTTTAAGCTGCCTTTCATCTGTTCTCCATCGGCCTTAAAAATATCCTCCATGCGATCCAGCATCCAGCTTTGATGCGCCCGGTTGGCCTGTATATTAGCTTGTTTCATGTATCTGATCACCACATCAAGGGTTTCTTTCTTGTGTTGGAATGCGTAGTTCCATCCTTCAAGAGAAGCACTTACAAAAGCCCTACAAGCTTCCGCATTTTCCTCATAAAAACTCTGCAGGCATATGATGGCGTCTTCAGGAAAATCCAGTTCATGCTCATAAAAACTAAACACCTCCAGTTCGTCTTCATTAACTCCGTGACTGAGTAACTGGTGATATTCATTGTACCACATCACACACATAATATCAAGTCCGCCCCGAAGAAATAAATTTACTGTACTGGTAATGGGAAAGATCTCTGCCTCTATACTATATTTCTGCAAAAAGGCCCTGGGCAATTCCTGGAAATCGGAGCGCCAGATACCAATCTTTTTCCCGTTGAAATCATCCGGATCTTCGATGCCGCTGCCTTTTTTTGCTATGTATAACAGGGCCGAACGCTGTGAAAGCTGGCAGATATCAACCACATCCACCCCCCTTGCCCTGGCTTTGATCGCACCCGATAGAAACATGGATGTAATATCGGTCCGGTTTTCTGTTAGAACAGGGACTGCAGGAAAATTGGGGCCTCCCATCAAAATCTCCACATCCAGGCCATATGATTCATAAATACCTTTCTCCTTTGCCATATAATACCCGGCAAATTGTGCCTGGTGCAGCCAATGAGGCATGTAACGCAATTTGCTTACTTCCTGTGCATCCAATTGCAGGTCATGCACTAGGAATCCTATTAATAACAACACTCTTACGGGAAATTTCTTCATTTGATGCAATTTGAATGAACAATTCCTCCGGCCGTTCCCTGCCTTCTTATTACTATCTTCATTCAAATATATAACTAATTATCAACTTTTTTATACTGAACAATCATCAATTGAAAAACATAAGTTTAATTAAGACTTATTTTAAATTAATTGTCAATCACTTAGTTTCTCTATAAATCTATATCTTTGTTATGAGAATTACAGCACTTAATTACCTGTTTGTATGAAAGGAACCATAAGAAAGATCATACCTCCTTCAGGATGGCGGGCACCAGTGGCCATTTTGACCGGGGCAATGTTCGGATTGTTGTTTTACGGATTTTATGCTTCCCGTGCTTATTCCTATATTTCAGATGATCCGAAAACCTGCGTCAACTGTCACATCATGGCGCCTGAGTATTCAACCTGGGCACACAGCGCTCATCGCGAAGTGGCACATTGTAACGATTGTCACGTGCCCCAGGACAATGCATTCAGGAAATACTATTTCAAGGCCAAAGATGGTTTGCGACATGCAACAATATTCACGCTTCGTGCAGAACCCCAGACAATTTTTATTAAGAAAGAGGGTCAGGAGGTAGTTCATGAAAACTGCATACGTTGTCATGAATCACTGGTGACGGATCATATAGTCGGGGCACAAACAGAGCTGTACAGGCTCAAATTCGAAGAAAGGCTTTGCTGGGATTGTCACAGGTACACCCCGCATGGTCGCGTAAAGAGCCTGTCAAGCACTCCATATGCCCGGGTGCCTGTCCCCAAAAGCCCTGTCCCTAATTGGCTAAACAACATGATGCAAAAAGAAACAAAATAAAGCTGCAAGAGATGAATACAAAGAACAATAGAAAATCATGGGTAAACTGGTTGCTTTTCCTGGCGACCATGCTAATTGTTTTCCTACTGGGTCTTCTGGCTTCCTCAGTGATGGAGCGCAGAGCGGAGGCTATATTTGCCTACAAACCCGTTGTGGATATTAAAATGGATTACGAACCACGCAACGAAGTCTGGGCGAAAAACTATCCACGTGAATTTGAAACATATTACCAGACAGCCGATACAACCTTCAGGACCAAATANNAAATGTCTGGATAGATATGCTCGAAGAGGATCCCCGCTTGGTAGTATTGTGGGCCGGTTACGGATTTTCCAAGGACTATTCCCAGTCGCGCGGGCATGTGTATGCAATAGAAGATATAAGAAATACCTTGCGCACAGGGGCACCCATGAAACCCGATGAAGGTCCGATGCCCAATACCTGCTGGACCTGCAAAAGTCCCGATGTTCCACGGGTAATGCAGGAAACTGGTATCGCCGAATTTTACAAGGGTGCTTGGGCATCCCGCGGAGAGCAGATACACAATCCCATCGGCTGTGCCGACTGCCATGATCCGAAAAGCATGGAATTAAGGATCACAAGGCCGGCATTGATCGAAGCCTTCGAAAGGCAGGGGAAAGACATCAGCAAAGTTTCGCACCAGGAGATGCGCACGCTGGTTTGTGCACAGTGTCATGTCGAATATTACTTCAATAACAAGAAACCGGTGGAGGGAGTTCCCTATCTCACTTTCCCCTGGGATGATGGCACCACACCAGAAGAAATGTTGGAGTATTACAATAAAATCAATTTCTCCGACTGGACACACCTGATCAGCAAAGCCCCGATGATTAAAGCACAGCATCCTGGATATGAGTTATTTAAGACCAGCATTCATTATGAAAGAGGTGTTAGTTGTGCCGATTGTCATATGCCCTATATGAGTGAAGGTGGCGTTAAGTATACCAGTCACTGGATGACCTCACCCCTGCGACATGTATCTTCAGCCTGCCAGACCTGCCACCGGGAAAGTGAATCCACACTATTTAATAATGTTTTCGACAAACAAGACCGCGTGATCGAGATCAGGAACAAAGCCGAAGAAGAACTGGTCAGAGCACATGTTGAAGCCGGAAAGGCATGGGAAGCCGGTGCCACTGATGCAGAAATGCAGAGTATTTTGCAGGATATCCGCGAAGCCCAGTGGTACTGGGATTATGCAGCTGCAAGCCATGGCGGCTCGGCCCATGCCCCTATCGAAACGCTTCGTATCCTCGGTAACTCCCTGGATGTTTCCAAGGAAGCACGCGTAAAGCTTGCACGATTCCTTGCCAGCAAAGGGATCACGGATGAGATCCCCTACCCTGACATAGAAACAAAAGCAAAGGCACAGATATTTGTCGGACTCCCCATGGTGAAACTGGAAGCAGAAAAGCGAGTATTCCTGAATGAGGTGGTTCCTGTATGGGAGGCCAAGGCTAAGGCCAGGGAAGCCACCTATCCCGAATACGGGGAATAGAACATAAGATTGTATTTCATTAACTGAATGGTGTTGAGGAATTTCAACTGAAGGAGAATCCATCAGGATGAAGTGTCCTGGCACGTGAAATCATATCACAGCAAAAAAAAGGTATTAACTCCAGGGTGGAATCCTGAACCCATTATTCCGATGCAGAGCATTGGGTAAACTTGCCTAACGGCCTTTAGGTTAAACCATAGCCTCTGGTCCACCGAAGCAAACACAAAGACGGATTAAAATTTTCTATTAACTTCGTATTGAATCAACATTACAAGCTTATGAAAAACTGGAAAGTCCTTTTACTGGTGCTAGCCATCCTGCTTGTCATCATACAGTTCATCCCTGTAATGCGTGAGAATCCTGCCGTAGAAGGCAATCCTGACTGGAACAATGAACGAACTGAAGTACTTGCCCGCAAAGCATGTTTTGATTGCCACAGCCACGAAACCCAATGGCCCTGGTATGCCTATGTTGCACCGGTTTCCTGGTTGGTATCGGCTGATGTAAAAGAAGGGCGGGAGCACTTCAATATGTCTGTTCCCCCTTTTGAAGAAGGAGATGAAGCTGCCAAAATGCTTCAGGACGGGAAAATGCCACTGGATATTTATGTCTGGATGCATCCTGAAGCGGACCTGTCTGAAAAAGAAAAACAGGAGTTGATTAAAGGCTACCGGGCCACTTTCGGAAAAAGTAAAGAAGACCATGATGATCACGCTCATTGACTGGAATAAACTTTTTCGCGTATTTTTGAGAGATTAAGGCTGTATCTGGTGTTGGGTGAGTTTTTCTGCAAATTCTTTAGAAATGTAATTATCATATGAACAGCACACATCCTGTGCAAAAGAAACAGCAACAGACAGAATTTCTTTCCATTTTTCTTGCGTGATTTGGTGCATGTCCTCCTTGTGGATATTGCTTTTGTCAAGAGCATAGATCAATCCTGCATTGAAAGCATCTCCCGCACCAATGCTGCTGAGCACTTTGATCGCAGGTACTGGTAAAAAGAAATCATGTCCACAGCCCATCAACCACAACCCCTGACTGTTGTGAGTGTATATCAGCATCTTACCCTTATCAGGGATCAGGCTGGCAGCCGCTTCCGGTCCATCGATGGAAAAGGCTGTATGCAGATCTTCGTCGGAAGCCCGGACAATATCCGACATTTCAATGTTCTCAATGATCTTATCACGGAGTGCAGGCATTTCCTTGCTGTGGGGCTTTCTGATGTTTGGATCGTAAATGCAGAGAATATTCTTACTCACGGCTTTTTTCAATATATTCATAATATAAGCCCGGTTCCCTGGCTCAAGTGAAAACAGTGATCCAAAAAGAAATATATCATTCTTTCGAAGAAGCGTTTTAGGCAGTACCTTCGGACTTACATCTGTATCTTTATAGAATGAATAGGTACCTTCTCCCTGCTCATCCAGGAATGCAAGAGAAAGGGTGGTTTTGCGCTTGTCCGCTTTCCTGATCATTTGTGTATCCACACCATTCTCCACGAGAAAATCCAGCACCAGCTCACCGGCTTTGTCATTGCCCGTTTGGGTGATCAAAACAGGCTTTATTCCGGCCCTTCCCAGAGAGACCGTTGTATTAAGCATGGAACCGCCTGCCTTTGCCGCTACAGGCTGTCCATCCCGGAATATAATATCATAAACACATTCTCCGATTGCAAGCATAATATGCAATATAAAAAAAAATGAACTTCCCGGCCTATTGCTGGATTTTATTTAATAATTCGGTGGCCCGGTCAGCGTAATCATTTTCAGCTACTTTAATCTTAGAAAGCAGAAGCGCAGATTCCTCCACCCTGTTGAGTTTAATCAATGCAAGGGCCTTGTACCATTCGGCACTTTCCTTCAAACTCACATTATCGGATCGTGCAACCAGACTAAAATAGCGAATGGATTCTGAATATTTGCCATTAGCAAGCAGTGAGACACCTGCAAGAAAACTGGCCTGCACACTTTCCTGCTTTTTTAATGATTGCCTGGCGATCATCATAGCTGAATCATAGTCATGTCCCATATAATATTCATAACCTTTTATGAGCAAACTTTGTTGCCCCGAGCGATAACTATCGAAGATATAATTTGTATAATACTGATCGAACAATTGCTCATTGTGTGTTTTTCTTGTCATCTGAAGAAACAATACAATTCCTAAAGCTACCAGTACCAGGATGGCTGCGGCAGCGGCATAATAAACATTTTTGCTTCTGCGAACTGGCAAGGAAGTGTTTTTTTTGTGATAAACATCCTTCAAAAGCTTCTCATAATCCTTCATATCATCATCAAGTAGCGCTTTCCTGATTCCTATATACATTGTATAGGCTTCCCTGAATGCTTCATCGGACTTTATTTTATCTTCAACGAATGACATTTGCTGCTTGCCAAGATCACCACGGACATAAGCATCAATCATTTCATCTATCTCTTTTGTTTTCATCCTTTGATTTGTTTTAGCAGGGATTCATAAAATGCATCGTTTCTGATCCAACGTTTTAGTTTTTCTTTGCATCTGTGCTTTTTCTTCCGCACCTGCACATTATCCTGAAATCCCATCAATTCACAAATTTCTTCATAAGAGTAATTCTGAAAATACAGACTGAGCAGTTTACTGCATTTTTTGTCCAGTTTCGCCGCATGCTTCCGCAGAAGGATGTAATACTCTTCATCATACGTATCGGCTTCGGCATTCTGCCAGTCTTCTTCAACAATCATCAATTCGGGTTCGTGCCCCTTCTTATAGGTTCGTCTCCTTTTTTTGAGTGTTTTCAACCAGAGATTTCTCCAAATTGCAAAAATATAAGTGCCGAATTCACAATTCAGTATCAGTTCATCTTTTCTGATCTTATCATAGATGATCAACATGGAATCCTGGAATACATCCCGGGCGTCAACTTCCTCACCTCCCTGGTTAATTATCATATTTCGCAGGACGGGAAAATACGCATCATAAACATAAGTAATCACCGCCCGGTCTTTTCTCCGGATACCGCTTAATATTTCATCATTCGAGAAAACAACCACAATCTTATATACATTAATACCTTTCAGGTGAAAAACGTCGCACCCAAAACGGATTTTATTTCAATCCTATTATTTGTTTGTACTTTTGTTAATTACAATTCGACCAAAGTGTAATCTGATGCCAAGTAAATCTTCAGTAGCAAAGAGAATATCGAGTTTTCATTTCGCCGTTAAAGGTATAAAACATTTATTACGCAGTCAACAAAATGCGTGGATTCATTCCACGATCGCATGCCTGGTGGTTCTTGCAGGGTTCATCTTTGGGATCAGTAAAATGGAATGGTTATTGATCTGCTTTGTCATTGGGTTTGTATTCAGCGCAGAAGCTGTGAATACGGCCATTGAGATCCTGGTTGACAAAGTTTCCCCGGAAAGAAGCCGGGAAGCCGGATTAATTAAGGACCTTGCCGCAGGCGCTGTTTTAATCGCAGCCATCACGGCAGCCGTAATCGGATTAATAATTTTTACGCCCAAAATATTCAATATATGAAACTGATTGCAGACAGCGGATCATCAAAAACCGATTGGGCCACGCTTGACAAAGACGGCCAGGTAAAGTATTTCGAAACAGAGGGTTTCAATCCTTATTATAAAGAAGCCGAAGAGCTGCATCAGATCGTGGAGAAGGATCTGCTTCCCATGATTGATGCAGACCGTGTAGATGAGATTTTTTATTACGGCTCGGGTTGTTCAACAGAAAGCAAAAAGATGATAGTAGAAGACACTCTGCAGCAAAGCTTCGGCCACATCAGCGTGAGTGTGGAACATGATTTACTGGGCGCTGCCCGTTCCTTGCTGGGCCGGAAGGAAGGCATCGCCTGCATCCTGGGTACAGGATCCAATTCATGTTATTATGATGGAGCGGAGATTGTAGAAAACATGCCTTCGCTGGGGTATCTATACGGAGACGAAGGCAGTGGTACCTTTATCGGAAAATCCCTGATCACTGCATACCTGCAAAACAAACTGCCGGATGCCCTGAGGAAAGGTTTTGAGAACAAATATAATATGAGCCTTGAGGCCATTCTGGACGCATCCTACAACAAAGGTCGCCCCAATATGTTCCTTGCTTCATTCAGCAATTTTATTTCAGAACATATCACTGATGAATTCCTGAAAAACATGGTCAGGACTTCTTTTGAAGATTTCTTTAGCTTGCAATTACTCAAATATTCAAAACACAACCTGGTGCCCGTGAATTTTACCGGTTCGGTGGCCCACGTTTTCCGGGATGTACTGATGGATGTGGCACAGAAATACAAGATCAGGATCGGAAAGATCGAACGCAAGCCGATCGGAGGTTTGGTGGAGTTTCACATGGAGTAGGGCTGTTTGGTGTTTGGTGTTTGGTGTTTGGTGTTTGTCACTAGCCTGGTTATCTGGGACTTCCTCAGACATTGAGTCATTGGTCACTGGTCACTAAGATTGGTCATCAGTTGGGCTTGCTTCTCCAGCCTTCTTCCGACTACCGTCTCCTGTCTTCTGTCTTTTACTTCATGTCTCTGGACTCAAAACCATGATTCATACCACGGCAATCTATCTGCCAAAAACAAAAAGAACCAGCTTCCTATCGAAGGCCTGTCCTTGTATTCATTCCTTACTGCTTACTGGCATTACTTAATGCACACCTAACTTTTTGGCGGTGGTTTATCTGGAGAATCATTCGGGTCATCGGGTGGATTGGGCGGGTCCGGTTGTGGATCATCCGGGTCGCCATTACAAAAAAGAACTTCCGATTTTTTGTACCTCAGTCCATAAAATGTGTTTTTCTGGAAAAGCATAAATAGAAGTTTTTTAATTCTGCCTACTCTTTGAATAAGTTTTTCGACTTTCACTTTGGATTGCTTCCAATTATTTGTTCCCGAAACAGCAAAACAATGCACATAAAAAATGATCAATTTGACAATACACTATTAATTTAGAATCATTATTGACAGGCCAATTGATCAGGATTAATTATTCAACTTAATATATTTGTAATCAGGATGAGAAAATTCACTGACCGCTCTTTCTTGCTTTTCTTCACCACATTGCTTTCACTGAGCTTATACACCAATGCCCAGAAATAGGAAACCTTCCAACCGAGACAAGATTAAGGATATCAGTGAGTTTTATTTGCTTACCAATGAAACAAACTTCAATTTTTCAGATTGTCTGGATTACTAAGATTCCTGCATACTTACATGCAAAGCAAAGGGTCAACTAAATGCCGTGATTGAAGCATCTATTCACAAAGCCAATTACTACAGATTCTACATAAATTTCGAGCTGCCAATTAATATGCTACAGTCTGCAGAAGAACTGACGAACCGGGATACTCCTGATGAATCATTGAATGAATTAGATTACTGTTATGCAGCGATCGATTACATGAATGGGGATTTTAAAAAGCAGGTGGATAAACTTGAACGCGTTTTTAAAAGGCTGGCGAAGAATAAAAACACATCGCCAAAAGGCAAATATTTTCAATTACGGGATGATGTGCAGAAGCATAATATTCACATTTGTTTTGACTGATCCAAACAAAAAGGAAAAACACAATATTCAATACCAGCACTATGACTATGCTTAGGGCAATTCTGAATGGTTATTTCATGGGTTTATTGTTTTGCTTTGTTGATTCAAAACCAATATTTTTATACTTCAGTTGTTCCCTAACATATTCTTCAAATTTTTCTGTTCGATAATCAAACCACTTATTCCGATATTCTGATGCTTCAACTTCGGCTTTAAAGTTCGCAAATGGACTTTTTCTACTAAGTATTTTCGTTAAATCTTCCTTCATCTTTTCATCATCCAGCCAATCAACAAAATCTTCCATAATACCAAAAGCTTCTCTGGATTCCATTTTTTCAATTATAGCATAGTCCTCCCACTCTTTCTCAATTTTTTCCTTTTCTTCATCCCATGGTTCCGTATCTAACACATCATCCCAATCCAGAATTGTGCGAATCTCATGATTGTTTCGATTAATGTAAACTTTCATACCAGCTTCCAGTTCCTGGGCAATTTCGTTTATTTGTTTAGATGTTAGTTTCATGTTTTTATTCTTTTTGTTCAGATACAAGCTTGTGGAGAATTGGTCGAATGGAGCGTCTCAAATCTTCTTTTTTAGTAAGAACTAAGGTAGGGATTAATTTTGAATTCTGAATTTTGAATTTTGAGTTTTTTTTTCCGCTGTAGCTAAATGGAAAATGAAAAATATCGAATCGACAACGGACAATGAAATCAACACAATGTCTTACCCATCAACAATTGATTAACAAGATTTAACAGCCTTATATTCAATAGGTCTATTACCTTTATCCTAAAATGTGAAAGTAAATCCTTTTTCAGTTTGATCATTCATCCAGAGCATCAAAAAAACAAATTGTCAAGACAACTCAGTTTAATAAGTACAATACTTCTCCTCCTTTACATTGGTATTCAGGCCAGCGCACAGGAGAATACTTCTATTGATTATTACCGGGCCAGGGACAGATATCTTATTGGCTTTATGCCATCTGCTGCAGAAAACATATACGGTATTGCCATTGGTCCAGTTGGCTCGGAAGCCATTTGCAACAGACCCTATACCAAAAGGTCACACGGAATCAATATACAATTGATCGGGCAGGGAATCTTCCAGGCATTTTACATCAGGCAAACGGAAAAGGTTAAGCTTTTATCAGGAGATACAGTCCCAGGAAGGGATAGCATTGTAGTAAGATCTTTGCATAATGGCCTATTAATATCTAGCTTTGGAACCTTTACCAGCCAGTTAAACGGGTTGAGCATTTCACCCTGGATGAGCATGGGGCAAAAAGTGAACGGAATAAGCCTGAACCTGATATGGAACTTTTATCATAAAGTCAATGGACTATCAATTGGATTGTTTAATGATACCGGTACAAGCCATGGTTTGCAAATCGGCCTCTTTAATAATAGCAAGAAGTTGAAAGGAATCCAGATTGGCCTGTGGAATAAGAATGATAAAAGATCGCTTCCATTGATAAACTGGGATTTTTGACAAGGAGATTTCTCGCTTCGAAATGACCAGGCAACTTAAAATAATTGTATATTTAACATTCCAATCTTCAATATATGAAAACAAGCAAGTTTATTTTCCTGGCCCTGATCATAATCGTACTTTGCTCCTGCAAACAGGAAGTAAAGGAGATCAATCCGGTGCCTTTGCCTGAATCACCGCCTGTTATGACTGTTTCAGAATCCAATCAATTCTACGGTGAGCACACACAGGAAGTGATGAGCAACACTGTTGGCAGAAAACTGCCGCCGATCATGTTAATTGATACAGGTGGGAAGCAACACCTCCTCCCGGATTTGATCAACAATAAGAGCGTGATTCTGGTCAGTGATGCTTTTTGCAGTTTTGGTGCCGAAGGCCTCACCAACGATTACCCGAAAGCCCTGAAGAAGCTCAGCAATGAACATCCTGAACTGAATTATGATGTGATCTGTCTGCTAATCAAACCCAACAATGATCCGGAACACCCAAAATATTTTGAGCGGCTGAAAGAGGAGGTGAAACATCACTTCCCAAATTATTACATCATCACCGAAGAGCAATCCAGTTCCATCAACTACCTGGGCGGCCCCACCCGCTATTTCGTAAACCATGATGCTATCGTTATCGATATGGGCGTTGGCATTTCTGTTATTGAAGGCAGGATTTACCGGGTGTTGCTGAGGAATTTGAAGGATTAAGATGGGTAGATATTGGTCATTGGTCATTGGCGAATCCACAATGAACAATGAAATAATAACTATTTTATTGGCTCCTCGTGTTGGCCAACAGCCAAATGAAAAATGGACAATGTAGAATCGACAATGGACAATGAAATTAAACCAATTTATTGGCTCCTGGCAAGTCAACACAAAGACCAATAGCTAAAGCCCTCTCCGGTCTCCTGTCTTCCGTCCATCCACAAAAGCATCCATTCATGCCACAAATGATCTACCCCATCAATCCATCAAGTGCTTCTCCCCTCTCAACTTCCGTATATTTGTCACATCCTGGCTTACTTCAATCACCCCTTTGTATTTTCCGTCCCGGTCCCTGAGGGCATAATAATCGATCAGGATAAACCTACCTTTTATTTCGATCCAGAAGCGTTCGCTGTCTTTCTTGCCTGAACGCAGGTCTTCGATCAGGGCTTCCACAATATGAACGCTTTCTGGGGGATGGCAGTTGTTCACATCCCTCCCGATCACTGCTTTGCTGCGTGGGAATATCCTTTTCTCCGGCGAACTGAAATACTGCACCTTGTTGTGCTCATCCACCAGGGTGATATCGACCGGCAGGCTGTTGAGTAAATTGATGAGTTGCTGTACCGACATGCTGCCCGAATCCAGGTTGACCTGGCTTTCTTCGTTCCATTCCGCCTGCAGTTGCTCTTCCATCTGCTTTTCTTCTTCTGGCTTACCATGTAAGTCGCCGGTCGGAGGATCAACGAATGAAAACCCAATCTCCCTGCCCTGCAGAAGCATTTCCCACCAGTCCTCCTGTTTAAAATCTTTTACTGCAAGGGGGAAGATGATTGCTTCTTCACGGAACATAATGGTATAGACCAGGAAATAAAAACGCCCGATTTCCTCGTTGAAGTCGACCAGGTCCATGTATTTATCCAGCAGCAGATCCTGCAGGCGCTTCCAGCTTTCCCGTATATCGTCATGATAGGACCACATCAAATTCACGCATCGGTAATCAGGCCATACCCGTTCCAGGTAAGGAAAAAGAATGTTCTCTTTCTTTATATAATGGGCATCGAAGCTTGAAAATTCTTTCACTTTTTGCAACAGGTGTGATTTCAGGGTTTCGAAAGTATCATGATCATCCTCCTCCCGGTTGATCCGCTTGATGAGTTCCTTGGCCGCTTTCATGCGCCCGTCCATGGCCTTGTTCTCAGCCATGAGATAATAAAGGAAATGCTTTTCAACCGGAGCTTCAATTCGGTGTTCATCCAACTTTTTGTAAAACACATTCAAGACCTTATTAATGCCTTTTTTGATCTCGGAAGGATTGTATTTCATCTGCATGATGCGGTCAACCATCGCCACCACCAGTGCAGGTGAAATGGCTTCAATGGATTCACGGTACTGATCTATAAGTTCCCCACCCTTTTTGCCTTCGATCATTCCGGAAGCAAAACGCACAAGATCATCAATCCGCTCCTGGTTATTCTGGATAAATTCGGACATAATTTAGTTTTTATTTAGCTCTTCTCTTTCAAGACAAAGATACGCAAGGAAGGGGAAAGAGTTTTGAGTTTTGAGTTTTGAATTTTGAATTTTCCCGTGATCATGCCTGAATAGCGTTGACCGTTTTTATAAAACTAATTGGTGATTTTCTATTTAATGCACCATGTGGTTTTTCATTATTGTACATCCATACTGCCTTCTTCGTTAGTTTCTTCAATGAAGTTATATCTTTAGGGCCATATGGATAAAGATAGTTATTCTTTATTATTCCATTTAATCGTTCAGCATGAGCGTTCTCATAAACATCTTCTGCCATGCTGTTTATTAGTCCTAGTTTTGAAGTTATTGATTTAAATTCATTGCTATAATACTGGCCACCTCCATCTGAATGAAAGATAGCTCCTTTTAGGTTTTCACTGCCTCTTAATCTTATAAGTCGATTTAAGGCTGGTATTGTTGTACTTTCAGCCCTGAGGTTGTCACTTATACTATACCCAACAATCTGCCTGTTGTACAGGTCCATGACAAATGTCAGATAGAAAAACCGGTCTTGAATTTCATAGTAGGTTATATCACTCACAAAAGCCTGGTTTACATCTGTAACTTCAATCTCTTTTAGATAGTTTGGAAAACGAGTTACACCCAAGCTATTTGTAGTTACACGAAAGTTTCTTTTCTGTTGAACTTTTAGATCATTCTCATAACATATCTTTTCAAATTGATCCCGGCCTATGCTGCAAGGTCGTAGTTTATAATATATATCCCTGGCGGACATTCTGGGATGATCTTTGCGTACCTGACGTACCAAATATAGAATCTGCTGCTGTTCCTCTTGTTTATATAATCGTCGGTTAAACATCTGATAAAAGCTTTGCTTACTGATCCCTAAACATCTATAAACACTATTCATCTTATATCCGTGTTCTTTTTTGTGGTATCTGAACCAGATAAGGCTTTCGAACTTAATTTTTTTTTGATATCAACATTATACCGCTGCTCAGCTAACTCTATCATCTTGTCCTTGAAGTCAATCATAATCTGTTTTTGCCCAACCGTACGTTCAAGCTCTTTTATGCGTTCTTCTAAGGCTTTTATCCTCGCAGTATCACTCTTTGATTCAACTACTTGTTTGTGCTTCTTTTTTGCCATGGCTGAATATTTATAAATCCATCGATAAACCGATGTTCTGCTTACCTGGTAGGTTTGACATACATCTGAGATTCTAATTAGATTCATCTCAAGATCCCTGACTATTTTCTTTTTAATGTCTTCACTAAAATAACGATTTTGTTGCGATCGAAGACCTTCTGTAAAAATACTGTTGATTCCCATATTTGTAAATTTATGGTCAACGTATTTCAGGCATGGACAAATTTTGAATTTTCCCGTCTTCCGTCTTCGGTCTCCAGTCTCAAGTCCATCCAGCCAAAAAACCACATTCCATCCGACATTCCACTTTGGCACAATTCTGTATTGATTCTTCACAAACCAATCCATCAAAAAATGAAAAAATCTATTGTTTTATTGTACCTAATTGGTCTGTCTTTTGTCCTTTTTGCCCAGGAAGAAGGTATGCGGGAAGTGATAGAAAAAAACCAGATCCGTTGCCCCGAGATTGAGAACACAATTTATTACATGGTTCCGGAGTATTACGAAGAAGGTAAATATGATTCCATCAATTTGATCCTGGAATTCTGGGACGACAATTGCTACGAGGTAGATGAAATTCAATGGACCAGGATCATGATGGAAATCCATGATCAAAGCCTTAGTGAAGATGAATATGGGGGCAGTTTGCTGAACCTCCTCCAAAGAAAAAAAGGAACTCAGGGATTCAGCAGCAGGTATTTTTCCTTTGGGACCGATTGTATAGCGAGTAAGAAATATTTGAAATTCATGGATATTTTCGCACAAGAGCTCCTGGAGCGGCCGAAATTGGATGCCGTGGAGCGGTACTTGCTGAAATTTTACCTGTATGAGAACAAACGCAATTTCCGGCCGATGAAAGATGAAAGATTCGACGGCACCCGCTTACAAAGAGAGTATTTAAATAAGTTGCACAGCCAGGAAGATTTTTCGACCCTGGGAATGCGCTTTTCAGCAGGCATTTGGACGCCCACCGGGAAGTTGAACCATATGGGAGTACATCCCCGTTTAGATTATTCATTCGGATATTACAGTCCGCGCTATACGGCCATGCTCGACCTGGGAGTGGTCTTCCTTAATTCGCCGGAAAAATACGCAGTGAGGTATAATGATTCACTTTACCTGACCAACAAATTTACCCTTTTTATGCTCGGGGGCACTTTCGGAAAAACCCTGATCGGTTCGAACACCAGTAAGATGGGGCTGCTGGCCGGCGTGGCTTACAATGGCTTACAAACCATCAAACTGGAGGATGATTGCGATTGTGATGACAACATCAGCAATCACCATTACCTGAGCAGTCTCAACCTGAACCTGGGTGTGGAATACCAGTATTATATCAATGAGACATTGAATCTCTTTGCAAAGGTTAAATATAACTTTTTGTTTATCAAAAATAATGGCGGTACCGACCTCTCAGGCAATGCCATCAACATCAGCCTGGGTGCCCTGATCAAATACGATTCACATTTAAGAAGAAACTACCTGGAATTGAATGACGGATATGCGAGGATGTGGTAGTTGATGGAGTGGTGGATTGGTGAATTGGTTTACTGGTGAATTGGTTTACTGGTTTATTTATTTGATACTGACGGACTAACTAATTAACTAATTAACTAATTAACAAATTAACAAATTAACAAATAAACCAATTCCTCACTTACTCTACGATCAGTTTTTTAAAAACAGAGGTTTCACGGGTGTGGATGCGAAGAATATACATACCGGGTTTCAATGACTGGACAGGAATAAAACGCTGATTGATTAATTCTTGCATACGGAAAACTTTGCTGCCGGATAAGCTGAACAAATCAATGCTATACGACCCGGTATATAAACCCGGATCAATTTGTATTAGCTCACTGGCTGGGTTCGGACTGATCTTGAATTTCGGATTGGCGTGTGGACTTTCCGCTACTCCGGTCACCAGGCCATCCTGATCAGTCTTTAACAAGTAATAACGCTTGAGGTCCTCTTCGTTTTCGCGTGTCATGCCGGTAATGGCAAAACCTCCATCAGCAGTCTGGTCGAGGGCGTAGCCGGCAGCAATGCCCTGTCCGTGGAAATATCTTTCCCAGATGATCTCGCCATCCGGACTTATCTTATAAAGCAGTAAGGTTTCAGAAGCTGATTCGAATTCAAGGATCTTTCCGCATACAATGATAGTTCCGTCATCGGAAAGAATGGCATCAGCAAAGTGGATGGAATGATCTCCACTGATTTGATGCGTTTCCAGCAGGTTGCCGCTTGCATCGAAGTTCAGGATCACACCTTCAGCCAGGTTATTATCCGGATTTACCTTGCTGGTAACTGCAGTGATATTCCCATTTTCCAGTTCCATGATTGACAAGTAATAGGGATTAATTTGCTGATCAAGAACATCATGGGTAATATTCCATACCTCATTGAATGAGGCATCAATTTGTTGCAGGTAAAGCATGGATGACTCACCGATAAAGCCGGCACTAATGTATCCGCCGTCATTTCTTTCAATAAGACAGACCGGTGACAATGCTTCCGCAGAGGGGAAACTATAAGTATTTAATTGACTGCCAAATTCATCAATTTCATGCAGCATTACAACCTTATCATTTCCATTTATTGAAAGGCTTTTATTGAGAATGATCGTGCGCCCTTCTGCATTGATGATGAAATCCACCGGGTAAGAATAATCATACATACCTGAATACCAGTCATCCCAATTGCGCGTACCCCCATCATCGGTTTGCATCAAATAGCAACTGATATTACCCATAAAGGGATTATAATACGAAGGCCCTGCCAGATAGCCGATACCCGGCTGCTCAAGCATTTTGTAGGGCACTTCTTCCTGCACATAGATCCAGTTGGTCTCGAACCAGAGGGAGTCGCCGTGCTCATCAGCTTTGAACATAAAAATGGACGGGCCGTAGCCGGCATCAAAAGTAATTCCGGCTGAGATATAAGCACCATCGGAGCTTTGCTTAACTGATTTACCGTATACGTCATATATGCCATCAAAGGAATAATCCTGTTCAAATGAAACCTGAGAGAACAATAATACCGGGAGGCAGAAAGCCATGATAATTGTGGATGTGATCTTCATAATCAATGGGTTTGGTTAAAAGCTTATGATTTAATATACATAATATTGCTTACAAGATAAGAAATTCAGGAGTGTAGTGCAAATGAAATTGGAAGGCAAATAAGAAATGATTAAAATTTAATGTTCCGGTGTGTTGGTCATTAGTCATTGGTCATTA
>NPIE01002285.1_pt2 | contig 40764 bp, 44 predicted proteins | sample 8637661 | NCBI WGS metagenome assembly NPIE01 (sample SAMN07420842, study PRJNA396082) | bioreactor metagenome | isolation source: sample BA12 brine-fed electro-methanogenic bioreactor BA | place: Japan: Kochi | collected 2016-12-09 | reverse complement strand
ACCTGTAAAGGAAGTCAAGAAAGAAGAACCTGTAAAGGAAGAAAAAAAGGAATAATTTTGGAGGAATGATATATGGCTGAAGAAGGAATTCCTGCAGAAGTTGTAAATGTAATTGGACGAACAGGTTCTAGAGGGGAAGCCACACAAGTTCTTTGCAAAATCTTAGATGGTTATGAAAAAGGGCGTATTAAAAAAAGAAACGTTAAAGGATCTGTAAAGGTTGGTGACGTTTTAATCTTAATGAACCCTGCGTCAGAAGCAAAAGATATTAAATAAACTAGGTGATCTTTAAATGAAATGTACTTTTTGCGGAAAAGAAATAATTGCAGGCACAGGAACTGTCTATGCAAAAAAAGATGGTACAGTGTATAACTTTTGTTCAAGAAAGTGTAAAACAAATATGCTTAATAAAAAATACAAGTCACATAAAACAAAATGGACTAATGAATATCATCTGGAAAAAAAGAGACACTTAAAAAGAATAAATGCGTGATGTTTTCTTGTTAAGACAACCAATAATAACAATAATGGGTCACATAGACTCAGGAAAGACAACATTATTAGATAAAATCAAAGGCACAAGTATCTGTCAAAAAGAATTTGGAAAAATAACACAACACATAGGTGCAACAGAAGTAACAATCGATGTTATCAAAAATATCTGTGGATCTTTAGTTAACAAATACAAGTTTGACTTAAAGATACCTGGTCTGTTGTTTGTAGACACGCCAGGCCACAGTGCTTTTGATAATCTAAGAGAAAGAGGCGGAAGTCTTGCGGATTTAGTTGTTTTGGTTGTAGATGTAAACAAAGGTTTACAAGTACAAGATGTAGAAACGTTAGAGATATTAAAAATGTATAAAGTGCCTTTTATTGTTGCAGCTAACAAGATTGATCTTATAAACGGTTGGTATCAAGAAACATGTGATGTTTCTTCTAACCTTAAAACACAATCAAAAAAAACAAATGAAATTGTTGATGAAAAAATATACAAGATTGTTGGACAGCTGTTTGAGAAAGGATTTCAATCAGAAAGGTTTGATAGAGTTGATGACTTTAAAAAAACAGTTGCAATAATTCCAATATCTGCGGAAAAAAGTTGGGGTGTTCCAGAATGTATTTTATTTTTAGCTGGTCTTAGTCAAAAATTTTTAGAAAAAAAATTAGAGGTTGATAAAAACAAAAAACCACAAGCAACTGTTTTGGAAATTAGTGAAGTTACTGGTGTTGGTTCTGCTGCTGATGTTATTTTATATCAAGGAATATTAAACATAAAAGATGAAATCTCTTTTCCAACAATAGACGGTGTTGAAAAAACAAAAGTAAAAGCGTTATTAAAACTAAATGTGATGACTGCAGTAGATAAAAAAAAACAAAATTATGTTAGAGTTTCAAACGTTCGTGCAGCATCTGGAATAAAACTTGTTGCACCAGGAATAAACAAATGTCTTCCTGGAGGAACAATTGTTTCTTCTGAAGATAAAGAAGCAATAGAACACTTAAAAACAAGAACAAACAAATGTTTTTTAAAAAACTCAGATCAAGGTGCTTTTGTTAAAGCAGATACTTTAGGATCGTTAGAAGCGTTAATAAAGCTTTTAGAGAAAAATAATATTTGTGTCGCAAGAACAAGCGTTGGAGAAGTTACACAAAAAGATATAACAGAAACAAAAATATTGTTTGAAAAAAATAATAAAGCAGGTGTTTTATTTTTGTTTAACACAAAGATAAACAAAATCCTAGAAGAAGATCTTATAAAAAACAAAATCCCTTTGTTTAAAAATAATATTATATATAAGCTTATAGAAGATTATCAAGAATGGCTTACAAAAGAAGAGAAGAAAGATAAAGACAAGTTGTTATTAGAGTTGATCTATCCTTGTGTTTTTAAAGTCTTACCAGATTGTATCTTTAGAAGCAATAAACCAGCTGTATTTGGTGTGAGAATACTAAAAGGTAGACTTGTCCGCGGTGCGAAGATAGAAAATGGTGATAAGGTTATTGGAGAGGTTGTAGAAATACAAGACTCAGGTAAAAAAATAGACGTTGCTCAAAAAGAACAAGAGATTGCAATCTCTTTAAAAGGTGCGTCATACTTAAAAGATTTTAAAGAAAAAGAAATATTAAATGTTTTATTAAACTATAAAAATATTGACAAATTAGCAAAAATAGAAGACGAATTAAGTCAAGAAGAAATTGACTTAATAAAAGAACAAAAAATAAAATTAAGTCAAGAACAAATAAATTGAGGTGTATTATCTTGAAAATAAATATATCTATACCAAAAACACGTAAAAGTTATAATGTTGAAGTAGATGATAAAGTAAGGTTGTCTTTTCTTGGAAAAAGAATAAAAGACAAAGTGGACCTTTCTTTTATTGAAAAAGGTTATGAAGGTGTTATTACAGGTGGATCAAACAAACAGGGTTTTCCTATGTTATCATCTTTAGAACATGAAGGCACAAAGAAGATATTAATAGTGGATGGAACAGGTTTTAAAGCAAAAAGAAAAGGTCAAAGAGCAAGAAAAAGAGTTGCTGGAAAAGTTGTTACAGAAAATACTCAACAAATAAACGTTAAGCTTACAAAAGGTGAAGATAAGATATTTGAAGAAAAATATAAAAAAAAAGAGGAGTCTAAATAATGCCTGAAAGAAAATTACAACCAGAGATAAATATAGGTGTGATAGGTCATGTTGATCACGGTAAAACATCCTTAACCGCAAGACTTACAAATATCATAACAGATAGACACTCTGATGAGATAAAACAAGGGATATCCATAAAGCTAGGATACGCAGATGCGTGTTTTTATAAATGTAAGAGCTGTTCAGGGTTACAAGCCTATAGCACATCTAAAAAATGTTCTGTTTGTGATGGCGATTGTGAGATTATAAAAAAAGTTTCTTTTGTTGATGCTCCTGGTCATGAGACGTTGATGGCTGTTATGCTATCTGGAGCTACTTTGCTTAATGGAGCAATATTAGTTGTGGCCGCAAATGAAGATTGTCCTCAACCAAGAACTTTAGAACATTTTTCTGCATTAAAGATGCATGGTATAAAAAATATTGTTGTTGCACAAAACAAAATAGATTTGGTTACAAAAGAAGAAGCACAAGAAAACTATGTAAAAATAAAAGCTTTTTTAAAAGATGAAGGATATGAGCATGTGCCTATTATTCCAACTTCTGCACATTTTGATGTAAATATAGATGCTTTAGTTTATGCGTTGTTATCAACAATAAAAAAACAAGAAGATAAATCATCAGAACCATTGATAATGAGAGTTGTAAGGTCTTTTGATGTTAACAAACCAGGCATAGACATATCTAAAATAAAAGGTGGTGTCTTAGGTGGTGCTATTGTTCAGGGAACACTATCTAAAAACCAGGAAGTATATTTATATCCTGGAATAAAAGAGCCATTAAAAATAAAAGTGCTTTCCTTAAACTCAAGTGGTACATCTTTTGAGTCTGTAAAAACAGGTGGTTTGATAGCAGTTGGGACAGATCTAGATTCTTCATGTACGTTTGGAGATAGAATGATCGGTCAGCTTATTTGCGTTGAAGATTCTAAGCCATTGATTGGTTCTAAGTTAAAGATAAAGTATTTTCCTATAAAAAGGTTAATAGACTCAAACAAATCTTTATTATCTGTCTCAGAGAATATTGTTTTGATTATAGGAACTGCTGCAAATGTTGGTACGATAACAAAGATAACTAAAGACGAGATTGAGGTTGTGCTTAAAAAAGATGCTGTTTACTATCCTAACGAAAAAACAGCAATAAGCAGATTGATTAATAACAGATGGAGATTATCTGGATATGGCGAAATTAAATAAAATATTAATAGATACAAATGTTTTGGTATATATGTATGAAAACAAAAAAGATGTCTTTGATTTTGCGGAAGTAGTAATTCCGGATGCAGAGTTTTTTGTTTTAGATAAAACATATGATGAGTTAAATAAAATATTTAAAAAAAAACCACAAAAAACAAAACTTATAAAAAAATATTTGCAAAAATTAGAGTTAATAAAAAAAATAAAAAAAATATTTGTTTCTGATGAAATAAATAATAGATGCAGAAACGTTGATAATTTATTAGTTTATTATTCAAATGAATATCTAATATACACAAATGATAAAGAACTTAAACAAAGAATAAAAAATAAAAAAAGAAGAGTTTTAACTTTAAAAGAAAAAGGTGTTTTTTTAGGTTAATATTTTTTTAAAAAAATGGTGAGATGTAATGGGATATAAAAAATATGAAATGGATGCAATTGTTTGTATATCTCCTATAAACTTAGAAGGAGAACTTAAAGACATTATTCTTAATCAAGTAAGCTATGATTTTGAAGGTGTGATAAATAAGGATGTTGGCTTGGTAGTTGCTGTAACTGATTTGATAAGCTTTAATGAAGGCGAAATTGTGCCTGGTGACCCAAATGTTTTTTATAACGTAAGATTTTCATTTATTTCTTATCTTCCAAAGATTCATGATGTTTGTCCTGGGTTAGTAACACAAGCAACAGATTTTGGTGCTTTTGTTAAGATTGGGCCTTTTGAAGGGTTGTGTCACATATCTCAAATAATGGAAGATTTTAATTCTTATAACGCAGAGTTGCCTGGGTTTGTTGGTAAGGAAACAAAACAATCTTTAGTTGTTGAAGATCATGTGGTTACAAGAATAGCAAACGTTAGTCTTAAGTCAACTGTAGTGGATAGTAAGATAGGACTAACCATGAGACAACTTGGTTTAGGAAAAGAAGAATGGATTTTTGCAAAAGAAGCAAAAGTTAAAAAGAAAAACGCAAAAACTAAGAAAAAAGAATCAAAATCTAAAAAAACAAAAAAGTGATTTTTTATGAATGTAAGAGCATGTAGAAAATGTAGAAAAATTATTGAAGAAGATGATGTGAAAACACAGAAAGATAAAAAGAAAAGAACGATTGTTAAAGAATGTCCTGTTTGTGGTTCACAAACATTCACAACATTTTGGAAAGGATATGCTTTAGTTATTGATCCTGAAAAATCAGAGGTCGGAAAGTCAATGGAAATAACTGTTCCTGGAAGATATGCTTTAAGGTTAAGTAGATAATTTTAAAATTTTATAAATTGGAGAGTGTGATGATAATGAATATAGAACTTAAAAAACAAAGAAATGATTTGTTAAATAGAACAAATGTATTAGCAAAGATAACGTCAGTAAAAACGCCAGGTAGAAAAGAGATTTTGTTAAAAGTTGCTGCAACTTTGGGTGTTGATGAAAATCTTGTTGTTGTTGATAATATTGAACAAAATTTTGGAGAACATATTTGTGTTGCTTATCTTAAGGTTTATGATGATATTAAGACCTTAAAAGAAGTAGAAGCAAAATACAAAATAAAAAGATGTAAAGTTGAAGAAGTAAAGGAAGATAAGAAAGACGAACCTGTAAAGGAAGAGAAGAAAGACGAACAAGTAAAGGAAGAAAAGAAAGACGAACAAGTAAAGGAAGAAAAGAAAGACGAACCTGTAAAGGAAGAGAAGAAAGACGAACCTGTAAAGGAAGAGAAGAAAGACGAGCCAGTAAAGGAAGAGAAGAAAGACGAACCTGTAAAGGAAGAAAAGAAAGACGAACCTGTAAAGGAAGATAAGAAAGAAGAAAAACAATAAAATTATTAGGTGATATTTATGGTTAAAAAAAAAGGTGGAGAAAAGAAAGGTAAAAAAACTCCAACAAAAACAAGAAGAGTAAAAGTTAGTAAATTTTATAATGTTGTAGACAACAAAATAGAAAGAAAAGGAAAAGATTGCCCTAAGTGTGGTATTGGTATAAAAATGGCTGAACACAAAACAAAAGATAATAAAACAAGATATACTTGTGGAAAGTGTGGAATGAACGTTTGGGAATAAATTCTGTTTATTATAAAATATAGTTGGTGATTAATTATTTTCAAAACTGATTTATTTCTTTTTTTCTTTCCTATATTTTTTATATTAATCACTAATCCAACAATAACAATAAAAAATATTTTTGTTACACAAGGAATAACAAAAATAAATTCTAAAAAGTTAATAAAGTACGCAATAACTATACTGTTGCTACTTTTCTTTTTAAGCTATTTTTTAAGCTTTATAACACAACTATTCCATATATCAGATCTACATCTTGTATCTGACTATATAATCACTCTTCCTTTTTATATAATTGTTTACTTGTTTATAATAAGAGTTTTTCTAGAAGAATGGTTTTTTAGAGCTTTTCTTACAAAAAAAATAGGGTGTTTTTTTTCAAGTGTTTTGTTTGCTTTGGTGCATGCTTCTTATGGTTCTATCATAGAAGTTATTGGTGCGTTTTCTTTAGGTTTTGTTTTAGCAACATATTATGTAAAGTCAAACAACATCTTTCCTGTTTATCTTGCTCATCTTCTTTATAACTTTATTGTCTATGTTTTTATTGTTTTATTAACATAATCTTTAGATTAACGATTATGTATTAAATAACTTAGATAAGTTATTTGACCAATCTGTTTTATTTTTCCCTTTTTTTAACGGGGTGTTATTTTATTGTACACACACGTGTGTTTTAATGTACAAAAGACACATACAAAACAACACAATATATTTAAAGTTGCACTACCTAATTATATTAGATAAAAGATTTGCAGAGAGATTTAAAGTAGGAGTAAGAAGTCTTTCTTGAGATTATCTGTCTAGGAGGGGATATTAAGTGAGGTCAAGTCCATGATTTTTAAGTGGTGTACAGGATAGTTAGAGGGTTTATGCTAACATGCAAAAATGTTTATTGTTTTTAGGAAACCCTCTATCTTTAATAAATCTATTTCTTTAATAAAAAATTTATCTTAAAGATAGTATTTTTTTAACATCTATATTATCGTTATAAAGATTTTTAATAATTCCATTAACATGCCCAGCACCAACAACCACAACCATATTTTCAAAATCAAATCTTTTTATGTTGTATGCCATAAACTCATCTCTTTCATCAATAAGTATTTCTTTAATAGTTTTAAAGTTCTTAGAAAGAAAAGACATTATCTCTTCTATTGTTTTCTCATTAATAGTTCCTTTTTCTACATCGTTTAGTAGCTTGTTAATATCAACAGTATTTTTTTTAGATTTAAATATGCTAATAAAAATAATCTTAAAAAAACCAAAAAATCCAATCTTCTTAAAAAGTTTTTTAAAAGTAATGTTTATATTTCTGTCTAGCAACAGTATCTTTGCATTAATCTCCTTTGCTGAGTTGATTGCAACCAACATCTCTTTTCCTGGTTCACTATTCATTTTCTTTCCAATCTTCTTTTGATATTTTGAAAGAAAATAAAGAACTATGCTAAAAAAAAGATCTTTGTTTTTTAAAACATCTTTAAACTTTGTTTCTTTTTTAGATTTGTCTAAAAGTCCGATCAATCGACCTCTATCTAACTCTATTCCAACAACGTCTGGTTGTTCTTCTAGTATGGTTTCTTTTACTTCTTCTACACTCTTTTTAGAAACGTGTGCAGTACCAACAATCGTTATTTTTTTAGTTTCAGATAGATTTATTGTGATTTTCATGATTTTTCAAATAAAAAATATATTTAAATAGCTTAACTATAATATATATAATGTATAAAACAATTTTAAAATGATTTATTATGATTAAAAAATATTTGTTTGTAATTTTATTTACAATTTTAACAATCAACTTTGTTTCTGCATACACAATAACTGATATAGACATTGTTGAGTCCTACACAAACGACGACTCTGTTTCCTATAGAGTAAATGTGTCTGCTTCTGATGATGTTGGTGTAACAGAAATTCCTATCACAATAGACTCTGACAAACAAGGGTCAGCAATAGATTTTGATGCTGTAGGATCTAGTGGAAGTTATGAAGCTTACTTTTATATTGATCTTACATCTAGTACAAGCTCTACACAAAACGACTGGCCAAAAATAATAGTCAACAACTCTGATTCTGTTGTTGTTAGTGGTGGTGCTCAATCTGACACAATGATTGTTGATAATATTAATCCTGTTGTTGGAACAATAAGTTTAATAAGCTTAGGAACTAACCATAACAATTTTTATAAAGGTGACGTAAATGTTTCTGTATCTGGTTATCGAGATGACGAGACATATATAAAAAGATTTATTGCATATCTTGTGCCTGCATCTTCTGTAAACAACTACAAGACAAGTTATGAAAAAAAAATAACTACAGACGACAACTCAACAACAATAAACTTAGACCTTCCAGATGATGTTGATGATGGTAATTATTTTGTTGTTGTAGATGTAGAAGATATTGCTGGAAATCTAGGACAAACTGCTAGCGTCATAGATGCAAAAAAACAAGCCTATCTTGACAACACTTCTCCACAAATAACGTCTTTTAGTTTATCGGACGAAGCAGAGGACGGAGACGAATATTTTGTTTCATCTTCAACTTTTCTTTTTTCTGTTGCTCTTGAAGACGATGGTGTTGATATAGACACTTCTTCAACAAAAGCAACAATATATGACCCAGACAGCACATTAATCACAGGTGGTGGTGCTGGCGACTACAACGCTTCTTTTGGTGGTTTTTACATAAACATAGACGATAGCTTTAGCGAAGGTTCTTACCAAGTAAATCTTGTTCTTAATGATCTTTTAAATAATTCTGAAACTATTGATTTTAATGTAACCATAGATACCCAAGAACCAGACAACAATTCTTTTGAAATATCATCAATAACTATAGATGATGATAAAGATGTCACAGTCACTTGGTCTGCTGCGGAGGATGATCTTTCAGGAATTAGTCATTATGATGTATATAGATCAACGTTTTCTTTTATAGAAATAACCACACAAGAAAAAATAGGTACAACTTCTAGTTTAACATATGACGACACATCTTCCAAATCACAAAACACAAACTATTATTATGGAATTGTTGCTGTTGACTATGCAGGAAATGAAAGTTCTCCAAACGTAGACAATGTCCACACAGGCCCAAGTATATCAATTGATATAGAAGATGGTGAAAGATACACAAAAATATCAACACCAACAATAGATCTTACATTTTCTTCAGACGTCAACTCTTTAAAATTTAGCTGTAACAAAACAACATGGTCATCTTATGTTTCTGTATCTGGAACAAGCCATACTTACAGTTCTTTTAACATTAATTCTGGTAGTGGATGTAGTTCTTCTGTTTCTGACAAAACAATATATGTTAAAGCTTTTAGTGAAACAGACTACCCAAACAGAACTTCTGTTGCTTCTGATACAATTACTTTTGATAACGTTAAACCAACTACACCATCAAACGTTACTGTTACTCAAAGAGACGATGGATCTTTAAGAGTTTCGTGGTCACAAAGCACTGACGAAGATTCTGGCATAAATCTTTATAGAGTTTATTATCTTGTTGATGTTGATGATGTAACAACCTCTTGTTCATATTTCACAACTTCTGGCACATATTACGACTATTCTTCAAACAATGACCAAAGAACATATTTTAGAATATCTGCAATAGATAAAGCAGAAAACGAATCAAATCTTTCGTCAACAGTTTATGGAGACACAGTAAGATTTGGGCCATCTTTTTCTGTATCTTTATCTCCTGCTAATAAAATAGATGACGTATACTATGTTGGTGGTGTTCCTATCACGATATCTGTTGAGTCTGATGAAGATTTATCTGCGACACCATCTATTAGCATAAGGCTGTTACCAAACTCTTTTGAAAGCATCTCTGTATCTGGATCTAACAGAGTTTATTCTTCAACATACACATTTACAGAAGATGGAGATGCGGAAGTAAGGGTGTATGGTGTAAATAACCAAAACGAAAGCGCTCAAGATATTTATGAAATAAAAGTAAAAACTTTGGCTCCTACTTTTGATTTTAACTATTCTGCATCTGAAGAAGGATTGTTTACTTTTGATATTTCAAATGTTTCTGAAGATGTTTACCGTATACAGTATGTTTTGTCCACTAGTGGCCAAATATGTATGAAAGAAATTGATTTTTTTGAAGAGATTACAGAAGACGTTTTTGATTGTGAGTTTGATTCTACAACAGTTTCTGATGGAGTATATGATTTACAAGTTGTTGCATATGATGCTTATTATAATACAAGTACAGAAACAATAGAGCTAGAGATTGACAATGTTGATGAAGATCAAGAAGATAGTGGTTTACTAAAAACAGAGCTAGAACAAGAGATAGAAGATTTACAAAGCTGGTTAGCTGTGCTTAATCAGTTGTTGATAGACGTTGATTCTACAGTTACAGAAAAGTTAGAGTTGTTAATAAGTAAAAAAGATTTAGGTGATCTTAAATATAGTCAAGAAGACTATTTTTCCGCAAAACAAGCATACACACAAGCAAAAACAAATCTAAACCAAATAAAAGAGCTGATACCAGAAAAAAAAGAAATAAGATCCACAAAAACAACAACAGAGATAGATGTAAATAAGATGGTTAATCTTGAAGCATATATCTCAGACGCAAATACAATCTCAGACACAAATGCATTATATACTTCAAAAGCAATAACTTACGACAGAGTTTTTAGCATTGTTGAGATAAATCAAAAAAAATATTTTATTGTTTCTTTAATATTTTATAACAACACAACTTCTGAAAAAACAATAACTGTTATTGAAGATGTTCCTTCTTCTTTTACAAGTCATGTGAAAAATCTTGTTTTTAACAGAGAGGTGGAGATACTTTCTGTTAACCCAGTTATAAAAGATATTATAACAATTCCCGCAGAATCTTCAACAACATTAACATATAGCCTTAAGAGCCCTATAACAGAAGTAGACGTAATAACTAAATATAGCTTGATTGAGTCTAGCTTTAGTGATGTTCTTATCTTTAGTGGTGGATTAGACAAAGATGAGATAATGTATGATGTTCCTATAAATTATCGTCTTTTATCTTATATCTTTTTGATAATGTTAGGGCTTATCTTTATTTTAGTGGCTTTAGGTCTTATTTCTAGATCTAAAAAGCTAAAGAAAGAAAGTCTTGTAAAACCAACAACAAAAGAAGTAATGAACAAGTATTTTTCTAAATCAGATAAGACAGAAAATCTAAAACAAGAGCCAAAGTCTGATAACAAAGAAAAGAACCAAAATCAACAAAATGATAACAAAGAAAATAAAGACAACAATCAAGCTCAACAAGATTCTAAAAAAGACAGCAAAGAAGAAATAAAATCTCAGCAAGAAAAATCTAAAAAAAAGTTTGATGATGATTATTCATTTATTATGAGTGCTATTAAAAAAAGAGAATAATGATTGAAGGTATAGAAAAAAGAATAATTTTATATGGAGACTCAATATCTTCCATATATCTTGCATATCTTCTTAAAATCAAAAACCCTGACTTGTATATAACAGTAATAAATAAAACCAACACTCAAAAATATTTTTTATCATCTCTTGATTCTTTAAAAGAAACCAATCTTTTTTCTTTAGTTAATCACAAGTCTATTGTCGTTAATAATCTTAAAAAAATAAATGTTGTTACTAAGAATAAAAAACAATTATCTATTGATATAAAAAACACTTATCTGTTTGATTATATAAAATTAAAACAATTTTTAATAAGTTCTTGTTTATCTCAAGAGGTGACGTTTCTTTTTGATTATGATATTATGGCTGTTGATAATAGAAAAATAACTATAGAAAATACAAAAGAAAACATAAAAAAAGAACTTTCTTATTTTTGTTTGATTTTTAGTGATGCTCTTAAAAAAGAGTTTTTTTCTGAAAGTCTAAAAACAATTGAGTATCTTAGATTAATAGTTGATGTAAGATCCACAAAAGATAACATAGATATTAATATTCTAGATAAAAACACAATTGTTCATGAGCAACCAATAAATGAGTTTACAAAAAAAATATTAATTTTTTCTAAAGATAAAAACAAAGTACAAATTTTTTCTTCTTTATACAAAAATAACGATTATAAGATAATAGATCAAAAGACTTGTTATATAAAAACAATAGATGTTACACATAAAAACCTAAATAACATCTATTTTATTGGTTCTTGTGCTGGCGTTATTAACCACACAAACATAGATGATATTTATTTATCTATATCAAACGCAGAGATATTAGCTAAGCTACTAACAAAGAAAATAAAACACAAAAAAGATATAAAAGACTATGAAAAAAAAATACTTTCTTTAACAAAGGAATCTATTTTCACAAAAAAAACAATTGATTTTGTTTTTTCAAAAACGTCTTTTGAACTTGATACTTTGTTTTTAAAAATAAACAATAAAGGTTTAATAAACAACATTAATCTTTCTTCACCAAAAAAACAAATAAACAAAATAAAGCTTAACCCCAAGTATCTTTTATTATTAAAAGACCTCTTATTCAGATAACGTTAACCAAGATGGTTTTTTTCTTTTTGTATATCTTATAAAATGTTTTTTTTCTTGAGAGTAGTAATCTCTATAAGACAAAATAACGTCTTTTTGTTTATATTTTTCAGGCATAGCTAAAACAAAATATCTTTTTTTGTTTTTTAAAGTTGTTGGCACTTTTTTTAAATATGTTAACAGTCTTTTTGTTTTATGTTGTTTATTATATCTATAAGTATATTCTTTTAATAAAGCTTTTAGATGTTTTAGCAACCACACGTAGTTTTTTTTAGAATCGTTTGCCCAAATCACACAAGGATGTTTTACATGTGTTGGTTTATATGTTTTTTCTTTAAGGCTTGTGTTTTGTAACCAGTGAACAGTAGACAATATTTGTGCGCTTTCTAGTATCATCTTTACAACATGCTTATCACAAAGCATTTTTGCTGATTTTTTTGGGTTTTTATCTAAAACAAACACTTGCATATTTACCATCCTTAGAAAAAGATAATAGTCCGAAGGAGATTCGAACTCCTGTCACAAGGTTCAAAGCCTTGTATGCTTGGCCTCTACACTATCGGACTAAAAATAGTTGTTTTGTGTTTTGTTAATAAACATAATATAGTTTAATTAATTTTAAAAAGGTATAGTTTTTAGTTAACCACAATAAAACAATTCTAAAAAAAGATATAACACACCCCAAACCAAATGCCTTTCATCAACCTAAGGCTTTTTATATGTTTTTATGTTTATATTATTTTATACACAAACTATTTTTAGGGAATGTAGCTTAGCCTGGCTAGAGCACTCGACTGATAATCGAGAGGCCGCAGGTTCAAATCCTGTCATTCCCATTTTTATTTTGCTTTTTTGTTTACATATGCGAGGTTAGGTCTTATCTTTTCTTTATCACAATAACAAGTGCCAACAACTTTCTTTTCATACAAACAAACAACATGCCCTTCTGATAAAACATTATGCTTTATAACGTCCTTCAACAACATCTCTTCTCCTCTAAGATATTTTACAACATACTCTCTATTTATAACAACATAGTTGTATTTTATCTCATCATAAGGAATAACACAAAAACCTAAAGAACAAGGTATAAACTCCTTATAGTTAGAAAACAACTCAATCCCTATATTTACAACAGATCTGTTATCCATAACCTTTCTAACAAACGCTTCCTTTTCTTTAGAAACAATAAAAACAGACTTTGCTTTAAACATAAACAAATATCTATCAACAAACGTTTCAGAGACACCATATCTTGATTTCAAATGATTTACTATTCTTTCTTTTTTCTTATCTACTATCTTATACATGTTTTACACTTTTTTTAACTTACAAATAAAAAAACTTTCTAACTCTGTCTTATGTGAGTAGATTCTTATTGCTTTTTTAAGAGATGTATCATATCTTTTATTACCATAAACAACCAACCCTTCAGAAACATTCAGCCCGTTTATCTTTATCTCTTCAACAACAACATCACTATCCTTTAAAACACAATCAATAACCTCTTCATTCTCTTCAGGAGAAAGAGTACATGTAGAGTAAACAACAACACCGTTTGGTTTTAAAAGACCAATCGCCTTCTTTAATAACCTTTTCTGAAGATTAGCCTTAGATAAAACAAGTTTTTGTGACCAATTGTCATAATTTTTTATCTTCTTAAAATAAAAACCTTCACAACTACATGGTGCATCCAAAAGTATTTTATCAAACCTTGTGTTCATATTAATCTTACAAGCATCTTCACAACTTACAACAACGTTTGTTGCTCCATTTTTTTTAAGAGTATACACAAGTTTTTTTATCCTTTTTTTATCTATATCGTTAGCAACAACAACCCCTCTGTTGTTCATCATCTCAGAAATCAAAGACGTCTTGTTTCCTGGAGCTGCGGCCATATCTAAAACAATTTCGTTTTCTTTTGGGCCAAGCACAAAAACAGGAATGATTGATGAAACTTCTTGCATCTGAAAAAACCCAAGCAGTTGTTCAATAGTGTTTCCTAACCCAAACACTTCTGATTTTATTTTATAAACGTTTTTTAGATAATCTATTTTTTCTAGAACAATCTTGTTTTCCTTAAAATATTCTAGATTATCTACATCTCCTTTTATTTTTATGGTGTTTAATCTTATTGCTTTTCTTGGTCTTCTTTTACAGCTATCAATAAACAAGTCTATGTCTTTTCCTAAAAACAAACTATATTTATCTAAGATTTTTTTGGATATCATTTTTTTCTTTATTAATAAAACATAAATTTATATATATTTAGGTAGCATATATTATATATATTTATCATAGTTTTTATAAAAAAAACTATATATCAAAAACCAATAAAAAAGTGAGAATATGCCAAAACAAAAAAAACAAAAAAAACAAGCTTTAGAAGATATTGACTACAGCTTAACAGAGTTTGATTATGATGGTCCTGTAGATGAAAAAGAGTACACAGAAGAAGAAGAAAACTACGAAATCGACTATGATGCTGATGACGATTATGATGATGAGTAAAAACTAATGTTTTTACTTGTTTTTCTCTTATTTTTTAATACAAATATGTATTTAAATAATTCTATACCTATATATATTAGTATAAACATAAAAAAATGACTTGTATTATAAGTCATTAGTTTATTATACAAAAACAAAAATTTTAAGAAAATTAAACGTTTTTTTTAAAAATATAAAGAGGGGTTGTTAGATATGAATGATGAAGAAAAAAAAGAAAATAATTACTCAGAAGAGGATATAGAAAAAGAAGTAAACGAAACTATAGAAGAAATTTCTGAAGAAAATGATGAATCTGATGAAGAACTAGATTCAGACGATAAGCTTCCTTTTCCAAACGCAACTGTTGTAAGACTTATGAGACAAAGTTTAGACCCTCATAAACAAATAAAAGGTGTAGTAAAAAAAGAAATGAACTTATGGCTAGGAAGGCTTATAGAAACTGTTTGTAAAAAAATGAATGCTTTTGATTATAGCTACGTTGATTATGGTATGTTTAAGCAAGCAATAGAGACTTTTGAAAACATACAAACAATAGAGATAGAAAAAATGAGAATTATAAAAAACATGGAAAAGATAAAAGCAGATTGTGATTCATTGATCGACGATGTTGAAAGAAAGTTTCATAAATAGTATGTGATAACATGATACAAGATTTTAGACCTGAAAAGTACGTAAACAGATTAAATAAACAAATGGACAAATATACACAAAAACAATATTTGTTAAAACATATAGAAATAAAAGAACAAATATTAAATCCAAAAAAAGATATCTGCAACTACAATGATCTTTTGCTAAGTAACCCTTTAGAAAGATATGCGGATAAATATATAAGAATAAAAAGAGGTGTTGATAATGACAAATTCTTCAAATCAAAAATCTGAATTTTTGCCAGAAGGAACAAAAAGAGATAGAGGTAAAGATGCACAAAGACTAAACATAATTGTTGCAAGAGCAGTCGCAAACGCAGTAAAATCAACTTTAGGCCCAAGAGGCATGGACAAGATGCTGGTTGATGAGTTTGGAGAGGTAACTGTTAGTAACGATGGTGCAACAATCCTAAAAGAGATGGCGATAGAACACCCTGTAGGAAAGATGCTTGTTGATCTAGCAAAAACACAGGATGAGGAAGTTGGTGATGGAACAACAACTGCTGTTGTCTTTGCTGGCGGACTTGTTTCTAAGGCAGAGTCTCTTTTAGATGAAAATATTCATCCATCAATAATAATCAAAGGATATAAGATGGCTGCAGAAAAAGCAGTAGACTATTTTAAAGAGATTTCTGAAGAAATATCTATAAACGACAAAGAAATGTTGCTAGATATAGCAAAAACATCAATGACAGGAAAAGCTTCTGAATATAGTAGCGGTCTTGCTCATATTGTTGTTGATGCTATTACAAAGGTTTCTGATGTTTCTAAAGAAGATCTTGATAAAGACCAAATAAAGATAGAACAAAAGATTGGTGCAAATATTTCAGAGTCTAAGCTAATAGATGGAATTGTTCTTGATAAAGAGATTGTTCATTCAGAGATGCCTAAAAACATAGAAGACGCAAAAATATTGTTACTAAGCTCAGCAATAGAGATAAAAGAGCCAGAGACAGAAGCAAAAATACAAATAACATCTCCTGAGCAGCTACAAGCTTTCTTAGATCAAGAAGAAACGACTTTAAAAGAGATGGTTAGCAAGATTGTAGAGACAGGAGCAAATGTTTTAATATGTCAAAAAGGAATAGATGACCTTGCTCAACATTATCTAGCAAAAAAAGGTATCTGCGCTGTAAGAAGAGTAAAACAATCAGATTTAGAGATAATCGCAAAAGCAACAAACGCAAAGATAGTTTCTAGATTAAAAGACGTTACTTCTAAAGATCTTGGCTTTTCTAAAAAAGTGTATGATAACAAGATAGCAGGAGATCATATGTTTTTTATAGAAGGTTGCCCAAATCCAAGAACAGTGACTATTATTCTAAGAGGAACATCTGACCAAATACTTGCGGAAACTGATAGAACATTAACAGATGCTATTGGTGCTGTTTTGTCTTCTTTAAGATCTGGTAGGTATGTTGCTGCTGGTGGTGCTTCTGAGATAGAAGTGTCATTAAAGCTTAAAGACTTTGCTAAAACGATTGGTGGAAGGGAACAGCTTGCTATTGAAGCTTTTGCTGATGTTTTAGACGTAATTCCTAAAACTTTGTCAGAAAGTGCTGGTTTAGATGCAATTGATACGATTGTATCTTTAAGAAGTAAACACCAAGATCCAAAAAACAGATTTGTTGGTGTGGATGTGATTAATGGTGTGCTTACAGATATGAAAGAAAAGAAAGTGATAGAGCCATTAAATGTAAAAACACAAGCAATTACTTCTTCAGCAGAGGTTGCGGAAATGATATTAAGAATAGATGATATTATTGCTGGATCAAAGGGCAACCGCCCTTCTCCTTCACAACAAATGCCTAATATGCAAGGAATGATGTGATTTTTAGTAAAAGAAAGCTATTTAAATAACTTTCTTTCTAAAATATATATATATAACGAAAACAAAATAAGTGTAAAACATGAAAATAGAAGAAATAAAAAGCTATCAAAAAAAGATAGATGTGGTCGGAAAAGTTGTGGAAAAAACCGAGGTAAGAGAAGTAAACTCAAGACTAGATAACACAACTCATAAAGTTTGTGAAGCACTGGTTGCTGACGAAACTGGTCAAGTATATGTTACTTTATGGGATGAGACAATAGACCAACTAGAGGTTGGACAAGTTTATGAGTTTAAGAATTTATTCTCTTCAGAGTTTAAGAAATCACTAAGGCTAAACATTGGACGTTTTGGAAGCTTTCAAAAATCTGATAAAGAAATAACTCTAAAAGAATAATTTGTTTTAGATAGTTGCTTATAAAGTAAAGGTATTTTCTAAAACCCTTTATATATTTGGGAGTGTGGCTTAGCCTGGTTTAGAGCATTGGTCTTATACACCAAGGGTCGCAGGTTCAAATCCTGCCATTCCCACTTTTTTTAAAGATTTCTAAAATAGATTTTATTTATAAATATTTCGTACTTCTTATATTATATATAATATAAAAAAGGAATATAGATGAATCCAACAACAAGAAAGATGTTTTTTTGGGTGTTTGGGTTGTTTTTTTCTTTAGCAACCTACATATTTATAGAAAAAACAACTTTTTTCATAGGCCTTAAAGAAAACATAGGTGTGTCGTTAATTATCTCTTTAGTTATAATTATCTTATTTTTTATAATAGGCTTGTTTTCAGAAATGATAGATATTCCTATAAAATATTTGTTTATATCTAAGAAAAAAATAAACCTTAGTAGATTTTCAAAAGAAGTAGAACATTCAAAAAAATCACAAGAGTTAAAAATTTTTTCAAAAAACCTAAGAAAAACATTAGACTATATTGTTAAACAAAACTATTCAAAAGAATCAATAGATCTTCTAAAAACTTATGTAGGCTTTGATAATGAAACAGTAAAAGCAATAATTTTTAACACAAAAAGGCTAAGAAAAATAAAAATGTTTTACTGGATAATTGGTTTTAGTTTAGCAATAGTTAATCTTGTCTTGTCTTTATCACTTCCTTTCTTTGATTTTATAAGAGTTACGTGGTATGTGCCATATGGAATATCATTAACCTTGTTTTTATTGTTTTTTATAGAAGGCTGTCTAGTTACAAGAGTGCCTTGTTCTTTTTACTTAGATATTCTAAAAGCACATAAAAAAAAGCTAAAAACAACTAAAAACAAACTAAAAAGAACAAAAAAAAAGAAAAAAAAAGTAGAAACAAAAAAACAAAACTCTTTAGAGAACATAATAAATTCTTTATCTTATATGTTAAGCCTAAATATAGATTTAAACAAGATTTATAAGTTTTTAGAAAAAGAAGGTGTTGACAAACAAACAGCAAAACAACTAATAGAAACATCTAAGCTTAGACAGAAAAAAGTGGCTTCTAAAGAAAGTCCTTTGTTGTTAAAGCTTTTTTTATCAAACATTCATGACGAACTAATCTCTTTAAAACAAATATATTCTCAAATATCAAATATAGAAGGAAAGATACAAGATATAGAACAAAACCAGTTGGCTTTAAAAAAGTTAATAGAAAACAAGAAAAACAACCTAAAAACTAATCAAGCAAGGTATGTAAGTAAAGATACTCAAAAAGATTTTACAAAAACTTTAGAAACTAAAACAAGCAAAGTACCAATAACCCCTAACTATCAATACCTTTCTTCAAAAAATAAAGAAAAAGAAACTGAAGACCCAAAGATAAGAATGATATATGAAACAATAAAACCTTATGCAGAGATCTACACAAAAGAACAGATAGAATCTTTCTTAATAGGTAACAATATAGATCTTACAATTGTTGAAGATGTTATGGAGATGTTCAAAAAAGAACGAACGTCTTTTTCAGAGAATAAAAAAACAATTGGAACTCAGTTTGTTTTTTTTGTTAATAATATATATGATACTTTAAAAAAAAATAATGTGAAATAATATGGACCCTTTAATAATATTTTTATTTTTATCAATTTTGTTTTTATTTGGATTTGTGAGTAATCTTTTTTTTAGAAAAACAATGGTTTCTAATATCTTTTTTTTGTTGCTAATAGGTTATCTTTTAGGCCCTGTGTTCAAGGTAGTTTCTTTAGAAAACATATTTGTCTTAAACACGTTCACACCGTTCTTTGGTGCTTTGGCTTTAATGATATTATTGTTTGAAGGTGGTATGCACCTTAACTTTTATAAAGTTATTAAAGAGTTTGGACATTCTATATCATTTACTATTGTTGTTTTTTTATTAAACGTTTTACTTACTGGTGGAGTGTTGCATGTCTTTTTTAAGTATCCTATTATCTATGGTTTGCTTATAGGTTCTATTGTTGCAGGTGTTAGTTCTGCAATAACTATCCCGCTTGTAAGAAAATCAAGGTCTTCAGAAGGTACAAAAACAATTCTTACTTTAGAGTCTGCGATGAATGATGCTTTGTGTGTGATTATCTCCATATCTATTATTCAGATAATCTTAGCAGGAAGTATAAGCTATCAAGTTGTTTTGCAAGGGATAGTAAGTGCTTTTGCTATTGCGACAGTTATTGGTATTCTTGGAGGATTATTTTGGTTAAAAGTTTTAAGAGATTTCACAAACACAAGAGAGTTTAGTTATTTGCTTACTCTTTCGTTCTTGCTTTTACTTTATGTTATTACAGAGTACTTTCAAGGAAGTGGAGCTTTCTTTGCACTTGTCTTTGGTTTAGTTCTTGGTAATGGTGCAGAAATATTAAAAACGTTTAAGATGAAAGAAATAAAGCTAGACAAAAGTATACTTAGGTTTCAAAACGAGATATCCTTGTTTATAAAAACTTTTTTCTTTATCTATCTTGGTCTTATAGTTGATCTAAGTGTTTTAAACTTAAACATCATACTCATCGTTGTTATTATCTTAATAATAATATTGTTATCAAGAATCTCAGGAACAAAACTTTTGTTTTCCAAAATACCATCAATCTCTAAAGATTCTCAAACAATCATTGCCTTACATGCAAGAGGACTTGCGGCTGCTGTTCTTGCAACTTACCCTCTATCTGTTGGTATAAACAACGTTTATTCTCAATCAATATTGCCAATCGTTTTTTTAATAATCTTTTTAACAAACTTTACGACAACTGTTTATTTTTTTGTGTCAGAAAAAAGAAAAAAACGATTATTAACTAACGACATAAATGCTTGATATTAGGTAAGGTATATTCTTTTATATATATTTTGTTACTATATATTATATTTATTATAAACATAAAAATGATAAACTATGAGTGATAGAAGAGAATTTTTTTCAAACAATACAGAAAAAGATGTAAAAAAATACTGGAAAGAAAAAGATGTTCCTAAAAAAGTAAGAACACAAGAAAAATCAAAAAAATATTATTTTATAGACGGCCCTCCATATGCATCTGGAAAGTTGCATGTTGGTACGGCGATGAACAGAATCATTAAAGATTTTGTTATAAGATACTATAGAATGAACGACTATTCTGTCTTAGACACACCAGGATTTGATACACATGGCGTGCCTATAGAGATAAAAGTTCAAAAAAAACATGATCTTAAATCAAGTGAAGACATTGAAGCGTTTGGCGTACAAAAATTTATAGACGAATGTAAATTCTTTGCAACAAACCATATAACAGATATGTGTGAAGAGATATATAATCTTGGACAATGGATGGATTATGAAAACCCGTACAGAACCTTAGATAATGATTATATAAAATCTGCGTGGTGGTCTTTTAAAAAAGCTGTTGATAAGAATCTTTTATATCATGGTAAATACCCTGTCCATGTTTGTTCTAAGTGTGAGACATCAGTTTCTTTTAATGAGATTGAACATAAAGACCTTACTGACCAATCTGTTTTTGTTGCTGTAGAAAGTCAAGATAAAGATGTTTATTATGTGATATGGACAACAACGCCTTGGACCTTACCAGCAAATCTTGCGATTATGGTTCATCCTAAATACACGTATGTTGAGATAATAAATAATCAAGATAATAAAAAATATGTTGTTGCCAAGGAACTTGCAGAAAAGCTTGTAAATACATTTGGGTTTACTGACTATTCTTTTGGAAAAGAGATGTTGGGTGTAGATCTAAAAGGTAAAAAATACATTCCTATTATGAATAAATTTGTTTCTGTGTCAGAAGACGTGAAACAAAACGCATATAAGATTGTTTTATCTCCAAGATACGTTCATCTAGAAGAAGGTACAGGTCTTGTTCATTGTGCACCTGGCCATGGTAAAGAGGACTATGATGTTGGAAAAGAAAATAACATCTCTCCTTACTGTCCTGTAAAGATGAACGGAACGTACGACGAAAGTGTTGTTGGATTTGTAGGACAACATGTAAAAGACGCAGACTCTAAGATAATAGAACACCTTTTAGAAAAAAAAGTTCTTCTTTCTCAAAAACCAATCACTCACTCTTACCCAACCTGTTGGAGATGTGGAAGTCCTTTATTGCAGGTTGCTTTGCCTCAGTGGTTTTTAAAGATAACAGATATTAAGCAAAGACTAATAGAAATAAACAATAAACAAGTTTCGTGGTATCCATCATGGGCAAAAGAAAGATTTTATGACTGGTTAAACACAATTTCTGACTGGCCTTTTTCAAGATCAAGATATTGGGGTATACCTATCCCTATCTGGAAATGTGATTCTTGTGAAGATTACGATATTTTTGAAAGTTTAGAAGATCTTAAAAAAAAGATTCCTGAGATTGATCTAGATATGGACTTACATAAGTTTGTTGTTGATTATCCTACTTACAAATGTGAAAAATGTGGTGGTGCAAAAAAAAGAATAAAAGAAGTTTTTGATGTGTGGTTTGATTCTGGTGTTGCAAGCTGGGCGTCTTTAGGTTACCCAAACAAAAAACAAAAGTTTGATGATTTTTGGCCACCAGATATAAATATCGAAGGTTCTGACCAAATAAGAGGGTGGTGGAATTCTCAGTTGATAATGTCTACTATATGTTTTGATAAAACACCTTTTAAGCTTGTTGCTTTACATGGCATGGTGCTTGATGTAAAAAAAAGAAAGTTAAGTAAGTCTTTGGGTAATGATAAACCACTTTCTGTAAGGTTTAGTGAATGCTCAATAGATTATTATAGATATTATTTTGCGAAAGAATATAATGGCCTTGACCTAATAATTGATGAAGAAAGATTTAAGGACATAAAAAGAATCTTTAATCTTTTAGAGAATATTTATAATTTTTTAGGTATCTATCAACAAAATGTTTTGTTTGTTGATACTTTGGATATAGATAAGGAAGATCTTACTATAGAAGATAAATGGATATTATCTAAATATAATAGTCTGCTAGAAAATGCACACAGATATTATAAAGGTTGTTTGTATAGTAAGCTAATGCAGGATATAGAGTCATTTATTTTAGAAGATTTTAGTAGAATATACATAAAGTTAATAAGAAAAAGAGAAAATAAGAATAACGTCTTGTCTTATATCTACTCTAACCTTTTGTTGTTGTTATCACCAATAACACCACACTTTACTGAACATATGTATCTTAGGTTTAAGAATGCTCAAGAGTCTATACACCTACAACAGATAAAGCAAGCAGATATTGGCCTAATAAACAAAGACTTAGAAAAAAACTTTGAAACAACACAAGAGATTGTTCAGACAGCTTTGTCATTAAGAGAAAAGATGAAGATAAGGTTAAGATGGGTTTTGCCTACACTTTATGTTCAAACAAAAGAGCTTGAAAAACTTAATAACTTTAAAGAAATTTTACAAAAAATGGTTAATGTTAAAGAAGTTGTTTTTCAAGAATCTTTAGATGAACCAAATAAAGAACAAGTAAGAGAAGATCTTTTTGTTTATCTTTCTGAAGATGTTTCTAAAGAAGACAAAAACGAGTGGGAACTAAGTGAGCTTACAAGAGCTATACAAGCAGAAAGAAAAAACAAAAAACTAACGCCTAGTCAAGTTGTTGATCTTAACATCTTTTGTGAAGATAAGTCTTTTATAGAAAAATACAAAGAAGATATACAAAAAGCAACTTCAACAAAAATAACTATAAAAGATAATAACCAAGACCTAGAGATTACTAAAAAACTTATTGAAAAAGAAGTTTCTTTTTCTTTCTAGTTTTTTTTCTAAAACAAATCTTTATAAAATATATGGTACTTAATATATTTAGAGGTTTTATATATGATATACAAAATAACTTTAGAAAAATATCTTTATTTACAAAAGTTTTGTGTAGTCATAAACAACTTTAATGGCCAGTAAGGCCAAATATCTATTTTTATATAAACGTGTTTGTTTTTAAAAAATAAGCTTATGTTTGAGTTTTTTTATAAAACAAACCATAAACAAGAACATTTATATATTATTAAAAAATAAATCATTTATGGAGAAGATAAATTATGAAAGAATTTTTAAAAATTAAAGAGGTTTTAGAAAAAAAACCAGAACGTTTGTCCGTAAGAGGATGGATATACAGAAAAAGAGAACAAAAGGAGCTTGTGTTTATAACAATAAGAGATGTAACAGGAATAATACAGTTGGTAATTGATAAACAAAAAATATCTGCACAAGACTACCAGAAAGCACAAACAACAGGAATGGAAAGTTCAATCGTTGTCTCAGGAACATTAAGAAAAGATGAAAGATCTCCTCAAGGTTATGAGATTGATGTTGATTCTTTAGATGTTGTTGGCATATCTGAAAACTACCCTATCTCAAAAGATTTTTCTGAGGAGTTTCTTTTGGATGTAAGACATCTTTGGCTAAGAAGCAGAAAAATGACAAGTATTCTTAAGATAAGGTCAACTGTGATTGGAGCTATACATGAGTATTTTAGAGAACAAGAGTTTTATGAATATCAATCGCCTGTTTTACAATCTGTTCAGTGTGAGGGTGGTTCTACTTTGTTTAAGGTTGACTATTTTGGACAAAAAGACGTTTTTTTAGCTCAGACATGGCAACTTTATGCTGAGCCTGCAATATTTGCTCTTGAGAAAATATATACTGTTGCTCCTTCTTTTAGAGCAGAAAAATCAAAAACATCAAGACATCTTACAGAATATTGGCATGCAGAGATGGAAGGTGCTTGGCTAAGTTTTGAGGATCTACAAGATCATGGTGAACAACTAATAAAACATGTTATAAAAAAGGTTCTTGACAAACACCAAGAAGATCTGAAAATACTTAAAAGAGATATTACAAAACTAGACACCGCAATCTCAAAACCATTTGTAAGAATAACCTATTCTGAAGCTTTGAAGGTGCTTAAAGAAAAAGCAGACATGACAGTAGATTGGGGAAAAGACCTAAGAACAATAGAAGAGGACAAGCTTAGCAAGTTACATGATACTTTTGTTATTGTTACAAAATATCCTAAACAAGTAAAAGCTTTTTATATGAAAGAAGATAAAGACGATTCAAAAGTTGTTTTAGGCTTTGATTGTATAGGTCCAGAAGGTTATGGTGAGATTATTGGTGCAAGTGAAAGAGAGTCAGATTTAGAAAAAATAAAAGAAAGGCTTGTTGAGCAAGGAGAAGATCCAAAGAACTACGAGTTTTATTTAGATACAAGAAAATATGGCTCTGTTCCTCATGGTGGTTTTGGGTTGGGTGTTGAAAGATTAATCACCTATATTGCAGGCCTAGACAACATAAAAGACGCTATTCCTTTTCCAAGAACTATGGTAAGATATAAACCATAGTTTTTTTTTATTTTTTTGCCTCGGTGGCTCAGTGGTTAGAGCAATCGGCTGTTAACCGATAGGTCGTAGGTTCGAATCCTACTCGAGGCGTTTTTATAAAAAATAGTTTATATATAGTGCCAGTTGGTGTCCGCACCATTATCTGTAAGAACAACGCCTTTCTTTTCTAGGTTAAGTCTTATTTTATCTGCTTCTTCATATTTTTTAGAAAGTCTTAGTTCTTGTCTTTTGCTTATAAGTTCTTTTATTTCTTTTTCAGAGATTTTGCTTTCTTTTTTATCTTTAAAACAAAACACTTTAAAAACAAGATCAACTTTTCTTAAAAAAGAAATAATCTCTTTTGCTTCGTTTTTAGAAAGCTTTTTCTTATCTAAAAGTTTGTTAATCTCTCTTACCATGAAAAATATACTTGCCCAAGCAGAAGGTGTGTTAAGGTCATCATTCATTGCTTTCTTAAAGTTGTTTTTCGTATTTTCTATTATATCTTTTGCTAACTTATTATCTTTTATTTTCTCATCTACAGAAAAAAGATTAGTAATAAACGTGTTTAGTTTTTTAAGACTATTTTCTGCACCTTTGATAGCTTCTTCTGTATAGTTTTGTGGTTTTCTATAATGTCCTGAACTTACAAGTAACCTTAAAGCTTCTGTAGAATGTTTTTTAAGAAATTCTTCTACAGTTATAAAATTCCCTAAAGATTTCCCCATCTTTTTACCATCAACCATTAACATCTCTGTATGTACCCAATAGTTAACAACCTTTTTTTTAAAATATCCATAGTTTTGTGCAATCTCGTTTGAATGATGAGGAAAAACATGTTCTATTCCTCCACCATGAATATCAAAAGAATCTCCAAGATATTTTGTGCTCATAACAGAACATTCAAGATGCCAACCAGGATATCCAACACTCCAAGGTGATGGCCATTTAAGGATGTGGTTGTCTTTTGCTTTTATCCATAATGCAAAGTCTTCTGGGTTTTTTTTGTTCGAATCGTTTTCAAATCTTGTGTTTTTTAACATTGACTCTTTTTTTCTGTTTGAAAATTTATAATAGTTTTTAAACTTAGAAACATCATAATAAACGTTGCCATCTGCAACATAAGCAAAGCCGTTTTCAATAATCTTCTTTATCCATTCTTGCATCTCTATTATGTGTGCAGAAGCGTATGGCTCAATATTAGGGTCATTAAGTTTTAGTTTATCAAAATACTTCCACATTCTTTTACTGTATTTATAAACAAGCTCCATAGGATGAATTTTTCTTTGTTTTGCTCTTATCTCTATCTTGTCTTCATTTTCTTCTGTAAGATGTCCAACATCTGTTATGTTTCTTACATAAAGTATCTCATATCCAAGAAAGTGTTTAAGATAGTTTATTAGTAAGTCATAATAAATGTATGATAATGCATGACCAAGGTGGATGTCATCATAGATAGTAACACCACACACATATATTTTTACAAGATTATCGTCTACAGTCTTTAGTTTTTCTTTTTTTCTTGTAAGTGTGTTATATAGTTTTATAGTCATGTTTCTTCATGTTTGTTTTTTTATTTACTTTTTGATATATAAATATCTAAAGATAAAACATATTATAAATATTGTTTATTTTTATGTGTTGTTTGTTTTACTTATTAATTGAGATTAGTTAAAGATAGGTTTATAAACAGATGTACCTTTAAATATATATATAATATAAGTAAATTTATAAGTTTGATAATAAAAAATAATTTATTTTAGAATTGGTGATTTTAGATGAAAAATATGAAATTTTATAAGATTTTTTTAATATTAATATTTGCGATTTTTATAATGTCTTTTGTAAGCGCAAGTTGCAATTTTGATGGTAGTGGTACAAAAGAAGATCCTTATAATGTATCAAGCGCAGAAGACCTAAACTGTGTGAGAAATCATCTTGATACACATTTTGTACAAACAAACGATATAGATTTATCTGAAAGTGAGTTGTTGTCAGGAGAAGGTTGGGTACCAATAGGTGATGATTCCAGTAAGTTTACTGGTGGTTTTAATGGTGATGGGTATACAATAAAAAATCTTTATATTAATAGACCATCTAAAGATTATCAAGGATTATTTGGATATACAAATGGTGCTATGATTAACAATATAATTTTAGATAATGTAAATGTTTTAGGAGATGGTTATGTTGGCGGTTTAATTGGTTATAATCAAGATTCTACGGTTTCTAACAGTTATTCTACTGGTTCTATTTCTGGTAGTGGAGATTATGTTAGTGGTGATTTTGCAGTTTTTGGTTATGTTGGCGGTTTAATTGGCTATAATGAGTATTCTAAGGTTATAAACTGCTATTCTACTTGTTCTGTTTCTGGGAAGCGCAGTGTCGGTGGTTTAATTGGTTATAATCAAGATTCTATGGTTTCTAACAGTTATTCTACTGGTTCAGTTTCTGGGACGAATAATGTTGGTGGTTTAATTGGTTATAATCGCAGTGATTCTGTAATTTTAAAAAGCTATTCTACTAGTTCTGTTTCTGGGACATCTAGTATTGGTGGTTTTGTAGGAAATAATCAAGATTCTTTTGTTTCTAAAAGTTACTCTACAGGTTCTGTTTCTAGTGCATATGCTGTTGGTGGTTTTGTAGGATCAAACTCAGGAAAAATAGAAAATTGTTATAGTTGTGGTGATGTAACATATACTGTAAAATCTATTTTTTATAGAAAATATGCTGGTGGTTTTGTTGGTTATAATTCTAGTAGTAGTGAGATCAATTATTGTTATTCTACAGGTGAAATATATAATAATAAAAAACTAGCTGAAAATAAATCGTTTGGTTTTTCTGGAAATAATTTAGAAATATATAAATCTAATTATTGGGATAAGGATACGTCTGGCTTAACTGATAGTTATGAGGGTGCAGAAGGCCAAAGTAGAGAAGATATGAAAACACAATCTAAGTTTGTTGATTGGGATTTTGATAACATTTGGGCTATTAATAATGAAATTAACAATGGCTACCCTTATCTAAAAGACAATTTTAAATTAGATCAGACACAGTTTTTAGATAACCAAAATGGTTCTGTAAATACTAACAATGGTGTACTAGTAGATATAGTACAAAATAACCAAAATATAATATACTCTCAACTTTACATAAGAGAAAAAGTTCAAAACTACACAATAAATAATGAAACAATTTTTAATAATCTAAAGAGTATGCAAGAAAAATACCTTTATGGTGGAATTTTAAAAGCATCTTCTGAAAAGAATATTTTCTTTTTACCAAAAACAGAAGATTTGTTTAAAGATATAAGAAACATTCAATATAGCTTTATTTTTAGATTTTATCTTAAAGATGCTGGAATAGATATTACTGCTGATTATGACCCTTCAAACAATATTTTTTTTGAAAGTGGTCAAAATAATGGTGTTACTTGTGAAAAAGAACTAGATGGCAATATACTAAAATGTACATATAATACAAAATATTCAGAATTTAAAGCATTTAAAATAAAAATAAATGATACGAACATATATGTTCTACCAAGCATTTCAGATATAGATTCTGATTCTATAGCAAATACCGATAGTGAAGAAAATATTTTATTTAAGATTAATAAAAAGATATTTACTTTTTTTACAGGTGAAAACTTTGAAGATATAGATCTAGATGGGTTAGAAGGAGTAAATTTATCAGAATATCAAAAACAAACTTATAACTTTAAGATTCCTGTACAAGTAGATATGGAAAGAGATTTTAAGATTTATAAAGGTAATCTTGGCAAAGACATTGCAGACATTGGATTTGTAAGTAATGGACATTGTTCAGCAGCTGCACAAAGAATAGCAGAAAGAAACTTTTATTATTATGGATTAAGTGGTAATCAAAACCACTCAAATGCTAATTATAATGCGCCTGATTCTTATGTAAACGGAGATGCGTGGGTTCTTGCGAACAATAATCAAGATCTTTATGGTTATGAAAAGGATGATACAAAAGGAGAACTAAATCTTTTATCTGAAGGTAAGATACAAAAAGAAAGATTAGCTATGATTCCTGGTGTTATCTTAGGTGTTTCTGTTGGAGATTTAGGGCCATATCAAAGTAAAATAAATGGTGTTAATGGTCGAAAATACACTCATGTAAACTTAAACATAGGTGATGGAAATTTAGTAAATACAGGAAAAAAAGATATAAAAATAACAACTATTGATGAATATTTTAAAGATCCTATACAACTAAGAGATGTTATTGCTCCAAAAGGTTTTTATAATGAAGATGAACTAAAATGTGTTCAAGCTTTCTTAACAGGAAAAGATAACCTATCTATATGTAAATAACAACTTTATGATAAACAATGTCCAAAAAAATATGTTTAGGTATAGAAAGTACAGCACATACTTTTGGTGTAGGAATAATAGACAATAAAGGTAACATACTTGCTAACGAAAAACAACAATATGTTAACAAACAAGGACAAGGTATAAAACCATACGATGTTTCTCAGTATCATTATCAAAACGCTTTAACTGTTCTTAAGCAAGCACTTAACAAAGCAAATCTAAAAATAAAAGATATAGACGTAATTTCTTTTTCTCAAGGTCCTGGTCTTGGTCCTTGCTTAAGTGTTTCCGCAACTCTTGCTAGAATATTATCAATAAAATATAATAAACCAATCGTTGGTGTCAATCACTGTGTTGCACACATAGAGATTGGAAAAACATTATTAAATATTAAAGATCCATTAGTCATATTTACGTCTGGTGCAAATACACAAATAATAGTTAAAGATGAAAATAGATATAAAATCTTAGGAGAGACGTTAGATATAGGCATAGGTAACCTTTTTGATAGTTTTGCAAGAGATTTAGGTTATGGTTTTCCTGGAGGTCCTATCTTAGATAAAATTTATTTTGAAGCAAATAAAGAAGAATATATTGATCTTCCATACTCAGTAAAAGGCATGGACATGGCTTTTTCAGGATTATTAACTTCTGCTAGAAAGTTAATAGATAAGGAAGATAAAAAACAACTTATTTATTCTTTTATGCATACGACATATGCTATGTTGATAGAAGTTGTTGACAGAGCTTTATCTTACACAAAAAAGAGAGAGGTTATTGTTATTGGTGGTGTTGCTGCAAGTAAATCACTAAAAGAGATGTTAGAATATTTTGCAAAACAGCATAACATACGTTTGTTTATTCCTCCTATGGTTGTTTGTCTGGACAATGGTTTAATAATTGCTGACTTGGGGTTAAAGAGATTTATTCATCAAGGGCCACAAGATTTAGAACAAACAAAGATAAATCCAAAATATAGGACTGATGAACAATATATTAACTGGTGATTAATAATCTACAATAAAATTAAAAATAAGTCTAAAAACATATTTTCCACATAAAAAACCATAAATAATAGATTTATAAACATATTTATCTTACTATATTTAAACAGCTTATAAATATTTTAAAAAAAAAGGAGAAAGAAAACCATGAACATAAAATTACATTTTAAAAAAAAAGTAGTAGATATGGAAAACCCAAAAAGAAATAAACAAGAAGAAAAAGAAATTGTCGTTTCTTTAAACGAACCTTTTGAAAGAGATTTTGATTTGGATGTTTTTAAAGTAACTTCCGCAAAACATAATCAAATCGTTTTAGAGTATGATAGACATTATTCTGTTAAAAACGAACATAGAGGTTATGAGTATAATACAACAATTGATCTTAATGAATCAAAAGAACTTACGTCTATGTGGGGTAAAGATCAAACAACATATAAGATAACATACCTTGGTTTAGAAGAAAAAACATTGGAAGAAGCAATAAATGATAACCCCGCAGAAGTATACAAAGAAAAAAAAGAAGTTACTTCTGTTTATAAAGATCTAGACGATGTTATTAAAGATTCTGGTTCTTTAGAATGATTTAAAATGTATAAACAAATAATTATTGTTAGAAAAGACCTAGATATCTCTAAAGGAAAAATAGCTGCACAAGTAGCACATGCGGCAGTAGAAGCATATATAACCACTTTACATAAAAATCCAGAGTTTGCTTCTTCTTGGCTAGAGACAGGTCAAAAAAAGGTTGTTCTTAAGATAGATACAAAAAAAGAACTTTTGATGTTATTTGAAACCATAAAAAACATCTTTCCTTGTGCTTTAATAAAAGATGCTGCACACACGCAACTTAAGGAACCTGATATTACTTGTTTAGGTATAGGTCCTATTCCTGAGACAAAAATAGATAAGTTTACTTCTAAATATAAGTTGTTATAAAATGTCTAAAATATCTTATAAGCTATTTGATATAAACAATCTTACAGAGAAAACAAAAGATTTGTTTGTTAAACAAATGTTTAAACTTGAATGTGGTCATTATCCTATTTATGGAGATTTATTTAAATCAAGCTTTGAAAAACAATTACTTTCTGATTTAAAAAACAATTTTAAGTTTTTGTGTGTGTTTTCTAATGATCTTCTTATTGGTAAAGCAAAAGTAAATATTGTTGAAAACACATTTGTTCTAGATCATATATTTGTGAAACCAAATTTTAGAGATAAAGGTTTTGGAAAAAAACTAATGATAAGGGTTGTTGGTTATGCAAAAAAACATAAGTATAAGAATATTATATTTAATGTAGCAAACCCTAAGATGCACACCATTTCTAAAAAAATAGCATCAAGAAACCTTTCTAGATCTTCAACAAAATATAAATATTCAGAAAACGTAAGAGGAATAAATCATATGTCATCTGTAATAAACATGAAAAAAAAACCTGGAAAATAAGATTATACAAACTTCTTTCTGTTATGTAACTCTCTTAAAGACTTAATAGCATTCTCATATAAACACTTGTTTTTAAGCCCTTTTTCTTTCTTTAAATCCATCTCTAATGAATGAACAATTTCTTCTAATTCTAAATAAGCCATAGTTGATCTTTTTTGTTTGTTATATATATAATATATGTATAAAAGAATATATAAATACTTCTTTATGTTTTTCGTAAAACAATCTACCTTAAAATATATTTAACAAACTCAGCATAACATAACCCTTTTTCTAAAATCTCTTTTCTTTTTATAGAGTATGCTTTGTTTGTTTTATTTAACTTAGATATATGTATAAAAAACCACTTGTCTTTACCAACACGCCAAGCAACATAAGCCTTACAACAAGACATCTTTTCCCAAGTAACAAGCTCTTGTATCTGAGAATCTTTAATATTCAAATACTCTCCTTTTTTTGTCTTACATTCAATAGCAACCACCTTTCTGTTCTTAACACCAATAATATCTGGTGTAGGTAAAGTAGATGATCCAGAACCAGCAACTCTAGATACAGCAAACCCGTTATTAAACAACATCAATAAAAGCTCTCTTTCCGCATTAGACCCTTTTGTTTTGTTTTTCATGTTTTTCAACCATTCTCCACGTTTTTTAAGGAATATAAAGCATATATACGTCTTTTTCTTCTCTAAAAAATATATGTTTATAAACAATTTCTATCATAAGATATATATTAGATAGAACAAATATTTTAAAAAGAGTTTTATTTTTAAAAAAATAAGACTATGATTAATAATTTAAAATATTATATGATTTACAAAAAAGTATTAATCAAATAGTGAGATTTATTAAAAGAGAAAAAAGTTATTATAAATTATTACAAAAGATTTTTAATGAATAAATTAACCTTAAAAAAAAACAATATTATTGAACTCGCAGTAACAACAAACACAAAAACACAGAATCTAGAACAAACAACAATAAACAAATATAAGATAAAACTAAAAGAAAAGCCAATCAAAGATAAAGCAAACAAAGAGATAATAAATCTTTTTAAAAAAAAAGGTTATCTTATAGAAATACTTAAAGGCAAAAAATCTTCAAAAAAACTAGTAAAAATAGTTGATATTAAACAATAATAACTTTTTCTAAAATCTTTTAATAAATAATCACTATAAATATAAACAAAATGGTGATTATTATGGGAAAAACATACATAGAAACAATCAAATATCTTATAGTCGCAGACTTTCAAGTAAAAGGACTTGTTGAAAGACCAGACGTGATAGGCGCAGTTTTTGGACAGTCTGAAGGTTTACTTGGTTCTGAGCTAGATATTAAAGAATTACAACAAAACGGAAAGATAGGAAGGATAGAGATAGAATATAGTCATTCTAACAACACCACAAAAGGTATCTTAAGACTTCCATGTAGTGTGTCAATGGTAGAAACAGCAATCATTGGTGCATCTATAGAAACTATAGAAAAAGTAGGCCCTTGTGATGCTTTTTTTACAATAAAGCAGATAGAAGATACAAGAGGTCTAAAAAGAAAGCAAATAAAAGATAGAGCAATAGATCTTTTAGGAAGATTAATGCATGAGCAGATTCCTGATACAAGAGAGTTGATGGATGAGATAGTAGATACTTTTAAAACAAAAGATATTGTTACTATAGGTCCAGAAAAACTAGCCGCAGGACCAACAGTAAAGTCAAATAAAGAGATTATTATTGTTGAGGGTAGAGCAGACGTTCTAAATCTTCTAAAATACGGAATAACTAACGCAGTTGCAACAGGAGGGGCCAGAATACCGCGCTCTTTATCAGATATATGCAGAAATAAAGGGGTTACCTTGTTTCTAGATGGTGATCATGGTGCTGACATACAACAATATCAACTAATGAGAGCAATAAAGATAGATTTTGTTGCAAGGGCTCCAGATGGAAAAGAAGTTGAAGAGCTTACTCAAAAAGAAATAAATCAAGCTTTAAGAAAGAAAATAAAAGCATCTAACATAAACGCAAGGTCAGGAAAAATAAAACAAGAAAGCATTATAAAAGAAACAAAGTTTTCTACAACCCATGAACATAAAGTTGTTCCTAAGATGTTTCAAGAAGATAAGCAAAAGACAGGGAAATCTTATTTTAAGAGTGGAGGAATAACAAAAGAGAAAGATGTTTTTGATCAAATGTTGTCTCAAATTCCTAACCATGAAAGAATAGATGTAGATAAAAAGAATAATGGGTTTATGAGAAGAAACGATTATCAATCAAAGACAACAAATACTCAACCAAGAACAAATTTTAATAGGTATGATAAAAAACCATTAACAATAAAAGAAAAGATTGAACAAACAGTAGCAAATATGAAAACTAAAGAACAAGGAGATCCAAAAAAAGTGAATGTTCAAGAAAAGCCTAAAGACGTTTCTTTAAACAAGAAAGAAGTTGTTCAAGAAAAGCCTAAAGACGTTTCTTTAAACAAGAAAGAAATTGTTCAAGAAAAGCCTAAACCAAAAAAAGAACTTCCTAGGTTAACAGACGACCTTAAAAAAGATTTTTTAAAAATTGTTAATGAACTAAAAGATAAAAAACAATCAAGAATATTAAACGAAAAACTAAGAAGGATAGGTAATTGTAAAACATCTGACCTAGAAAAAAAGCTTAAAAACTTTAAAAAAAACAAAGCTTTTGCTATTGTAACAACTAAAGACCTTACAGAAGATTTAAAAAAAATAACAATATCTAAAGAAATTTCTTTTCTTGTAGTTAAAGATGCAAAAGAAAAAAGTACAGATATAAATATCTTAACATACAAAGATTTAGAAAAATAGAAGAAAAATTATTTTTTTCTTCGTGTTTTTCTTCTTATTTTTTTTACTGGCTTTGGTTTTATTTCTTTTTTAGAAGAATATATTATTTGACCAATAATCAATAAAGTTACTGCAAATAAAACCTTTATAAGTCCTTGTAAATATATGTAAAAATACTGTGTTGTTGTTAACCCTAGTTGTGTTTGTCTAAAAGTTACTCCAAGTCCTTGAGACGCAGAATCTTTACACTCATCCAAAAGTGTTTCTGAAAAAATTGGTGCTGTCTCTATTTGTGAAATACATCTTTCATAGTCGTTTATATGGTCTGCTTTGTTACTTATCTCAAAAACAGATAACAATAGATAACAAACAGCAAGAACAAAAACAAAAGATCCTATTAACCTTCTTACATTTGTGTTCATAATATATCACCGTCCTTAAATAATAGTTTATTATATATAATTAGAAACTGGTTAGGTTATTTAAATCTATTCTTTTTTAGAAATTCCTTTGTTTTTTCTTTTAAGTTATCTTTTTTAACTAAATCATATATCTTTATATTAGTTTTTATCTATAAATTTAATATAAACAACTATTTTTAAAAAAGGTTCTGTGGTCTAGCGGTTATGACATCACCCTTACAAGGTGAGAATCGGCGGTTCGAATCCGCCCAGAACCATTTTTAAGCAGGACTTCCCGAGCGGTCAAAGGGGCACGGTTAAGGGCCGTGTGCTTAGTGCTTCGCAGGTTCGAATCCTGCGTCCTGCATTTTCTTTGTTCTTATAAAATAAATACCTTTATAATTGTTTAGATGTTATTTATTATTAGAACCTTTACATAAATAAGTGAAAAACAAATGAAGAAAACAATTTTGGTTTTGTTTTTATTATTAATAATAAACAATATATATGCCTATGAGTCATATGAACCACTTGACTATCATGCTATCAAGACACAGTATATTGATGTGAACGTAAAACTTGATATGCCTGTAACAATTTCTAGATACAAAACAAATGACTCTTTTGTTTATAAAACAAGGATGTTTACGGAAACAAGCTATCAAAAAGTAGATGCAAATGCTTTTTTTTATGATAATCTAGGTAATAAAATATATGCAGAGATAGAAGAAGACGATTATGATAACAAATTTGCTGTTTTTAAAGTAGATCCTATAACTCGTTCAGAATATGTTTTTAGTATAGAAGCAAACATTGTGTTTGAAAACAAGTTAGTTTTAAATAACCAAATGTATGATTTATCAGAACCAATAACAAACGAAATTGCAGAAGAAGATGTTGAATATTTTATGCAACCAACAAGGTTTATAAAATCTCAAGAACCAGAAATAATTAATCTTGTTGAAAATATTAAACAAACAGATGATGCTTTGTCAGAACTTGCTTTGATTGTAAAATGGGTGAATGAAAATATAGATTATGATTTAGCTTATGCAGACGTAATGCTGGACGCAGTAGAGACACTTAAGACAAGAAAAGGTGTGTGTAACGAGATATCTATTCTTACAGCAGCTATGCTTAGAGCAAGAGGATTTCCAGTAAAGTTTGTTGTTGGTTTAGCAAACTCAAGTGAATCTTGGGGACCTCATGCATGGTTAGAAGTTTTTATACCTGAGCAAGGTTGGATAATTGTTGATCCAACATATAACGAGATTGGTTTTGTTGATGCAACACATGTTGTTTTCGCAAAGTTAAGAGATTCATCAGATTCAGAAGACATAATCACAACAAGAAACAACGACCTTTTAGTTTCTTTTGATGAAAAAACACTTACAACAAACATAAACGAACAAAGAAGCTTCTCAAACACTGGTTTTGATGGGTATGTGGATGTAGATGTGGTTGTTCCTTCAAGAATAAAATCTGGGAGTATGCTTGATGTAAAAGTAAATCTAAGAAACACAACAGCAAACACAATTGCTTTTTTAGGGTTTTTAGCTGTGCATGATGATTTTTATCCAATAAAACAAAAATCAAGTTCAGAGGTTTTTATATTAAAACCTTTTGAAGAGATAAGAAGAACATATTATTATATTTTACCAGACCTTTCACAAACAATGTATTATTCTTTAGAATATGTTACTCAGTTTGGTGATAAATATAATCAGATAATAATTGGACCAAACGAAAGAATCTTTAATAGCGCTTTTTTTGTTGGAGATCCGCTAATTTATTTTTCTGAAAATAATCTTATTGTTGATGTTGATGTTTATAATTACACAGATCAGCAAAAAACAATATCTTTTATGTTTAGTTATTTAGATGAAACAATAACAGAAGAGAAAACAATAAACCAAAACATGCAAGAAAATGTTGTGTATGAGATACCTGTTGCTGAAGAAGGTGAGGTTGATTTTGTTATTGATGGTGATTATCAGTATCATAGAATAATAAAGATATTACCAGAGTTAGAGATTGTTGTTGATGATGTAAATAAAGAAGTTGTTGGTGTTCAGGTTGGTGATGTATCAGACGAGCTAGAGTATGAAGAGGTGTTTAAAAACATAGATGAAAAAGAGGATGTTCAAGCTTTGGACATGAATGTTTTATTTATATCAATAGTGTCTATATTGTTTGTTTTGTTAATTGTGTTTATGGTTGTAAAAACAAAGTTTAATAAATAAACAATTATTTATAAACCTTATTTAACTATATATATTTATATAAAAATTAAAAAAAATAAAACGCCTGTAGTATAGTGGTTAGTATGGGAGCTTGCCAAGCTTTCGGCTCGGGTTCGAATCCCGGCAGGCGTATATCTTATTTTTGAACATGTATAAAGATAAAAAAGATTTGCGTAAAAAAATTTTCTTTTTAATAGATTTTGCTATAGATGAACAAGATAAAAACAACCCTTATGTTGAAGAGTATGTTAGTCTAGCAATAAGAATAGCAAAAAAGATAAACTACCGTCTACCAAAAGAAATACATATGAAAGTTTGTAAAAAATGTTTTAAAATAAGAAATTCTAACAACACAAGATACAGAACAGAAACAAACAATAAAAAAAAGTTTTTGAAAATACATTGTCTTGCTTGTGATTATCTTAAAAAAATAAGAATTTCGTGATTTTTTGTTTTTTTAAGTTAAAGATAAGTATTTAAAGGAAACTATTCTATATATATATTATATATTAATCTAAAAATAAAAAATGTTTTAATATAAAATCATTAAATATCTGTTTTTAGATTTCAAATATATCCTTTAAAAGGAATTTGAAAAAATTTAAAAATGTTTGAAACAAGAGGTGAATTATTTGACAAACGTAAGAGATGTTCCTGCGCAAAAGTTTATTGATTTTGTTGCAAAGGATTTAGTAGAAAATCAAAAAGTAATTATTCCTGATTTCGCAAAATATGTAAAAACAGGGATTAGTAGAGAAAGAGCACCACAAAGAGATGATTGGTGGCAAGTAAGAATGGCTTCTATTTTCAGAAAAGTATATGTTTCTGGGAAAGTTACTGTTAAGGCTTTAAGAAGTTATTATGGTGGTAAAAAAAATAGAGGTGTAAAACCAGAGAAATTTTATAAAGCTAGTGGAAAGATAATCAGAGTTTGTTTACAAGACTTACAAAAATTAGGTTTTGTTAAGATTGCTGATGATGGTGGAAGAGTTCTTACAAGTAAAGGTCAAGGTTATTTAGATGCTCTTGCTACAAAGTTAGCAAAAGAGATGGTTAAAGAAAAGCCAAAAGAAGTTAAACAAAAAGCAAAGGAAGATAAGAAAGTAAAACCTGCTAAAGAAGAAAAGAAAGAAGAACTAGTAAAGGAAGATAAGAAAGAAGAACTAGTAAAGGAAGATAAGAAAGAAGAACCAGTAAAGGAAGATAAGAAAGAAGAAAAACCATTAAAAGAGGATAAAGAATAAATTTATAGGAGTTGAGATTAAATGGCACGCAATAAAACAAGAGAAGAAAAAGAATTTTTATTTGCACAAAGAAAAAAAATCGGTCCTGGTTATTTAAATACTCCTGTATGGATTATTCAAAAAGCAGGTAAAAGAATATGGAATCGAAGACAAAAAAGAAATTGGAGAACAACTGAGTTTGGTCAACAATATAAAGATTTGTTATTAAAAAAAGAAAATGAGAAAAAAAGTTGTGTTAGAAAAAAAGGAAAAAGACAAAAATCCGCAAGATTTGTTAAAAACAAAAAAACAAGAAACACAACAAAAATATAAATGTGATTAATTATGCCTAAAAACGATTATGTAATATCTTTAAAAAAAGCATATGATAATAAACCTTCTAAAAGAAGAGCAAACTATGCTGTAAGAATTGTTTATGATTTTCTTAAAAAACATACAAGAAAAGAAAGAGATCAGATAATTATTGCAGAAGAAGTGAATAATTTCATATGGAGTAAAAGTATACGTAGACCACCAAGAAAAGTAAATGTTTCTTTAAAGTTTAAAGATAACATGGTTTATGTTTTTTTAAAAGATTCAGTAAATGCAAGTAAGTTTGGAAAAGAAGATGTTTCTAAAGAGAAAAAAAAGAAAGGTAAGTCGGTTGCTGCAAAAAAAGAAACGAAAGAAAAAGTAAAGGATGTTAAGAAAGAAGAACCAGTAAAGGAAGAAAAGAAAGACGAAACAATAAAGGATGAACAAAAAGAAGAAAAAGATGATAAAAAATGAAATTAAGTAAAGGAACAATATACAACTCTCCTTTTTTAGGAGTTTATTCTTTTGTAACAGATGATTATTGTGTTGTTCCAAATACAATCTTAAAAAAAGAAGAGAAAAATATACAAAAACATCTTAAAACAAAGATTATTAAAACAACAATTAATCAATCACCATTGATTGGTGTCTATTTGTTAGGTAATAAAAACAAAATTGTTGTTGATGAAGAATCAATTACGTCAAAAGAGCTAAATGTTTTAGAAAAAGAAGGTATTAAAGTAAAAACCGTTTCAGATTATAACGCGTTAGGAAATCTTGTTGCCATAAACTCAAATCACGCTATTGCTAGTATATTACTTAAAAAAAAAACTATTTCAACAATAAGTAAGTTTTTTAATATTCCTGTAAAACAAGATGCTATTGCTGGAGGAGATGTTCCTGGTAGTTCTTTATATGTTAATGATAATCTTTTTATTGTAAATCCTAAAGTTTCTGAAAAAGAATATAATAAAATTGAAAAGAACTTTAAAGTTAAAGGTAAAGCCCAAACACTAAATTATGGAGATGTTTTTGTTGCAAATGACGTGATTGGTAACAAATGTGCAACAATTGTTGGACACGCAACAAGTACCGTAGAACTTATAAAACTTGATGAACTTATTGTTGAGTTTAATGATTAGAGGTGAAAATAAATGACTAAACAAAACCAAGAAAAAAAGACAATAAAACTAAATAAAAACCAAACAATATCTTTGTATCAGCAAAAAGAATCAGAAGTAAAAAGAATTTCTTCAAGATTGCAAGAAGTAGAAAATATATTAAACGATATTAATAAAGCAGAAAAAACAATCAAAGAAATAGAAAATATAAAATCAAAAGAAAAGATAATGATTAATGTTGGTGCTGGTGTTCTTGTTCCTTGTGAGATACAAGCAACAAAAGAAGTAAAAGTTATTTTACCTGGTAGTATAATAATTACAAAAGCAACAAAAGAAATTTTGGCTGATTTTAATAAAAGAAAAGAAGATTTAAATGAAGCAAGAACAAAGTTGATTCAAACATATCAACAAAACATAAAAACGTTACAAGCAATACAACAAGCACTTCAAAAAATGTCTTCTGCACAAAATAATTCAGCACCCGCAAATGTAAACTAGTTTTTTAGGAGGTGTTTTTGTTTTGTTTGATATTCTTAAGAAAAAAGTAGTTTCTTTTACTAATAAAGTTTTTAAAAAAACAAAGAAGAAAATAGAAGAAACTAGTGATCAACATCAAGACACAGAAGATAAAATAGTAGTAGAATCAAAAGAAGAAGCACCTAAAGAACCTATTGTTCAAGAAGATCTTACATCTC
>NPIE01007428.1_pt1 | contig 41012 bp, 35 predicted proteins | sample 8637661 | NCBI WGS metagenome assembly NPIE01 (sample SAMN07420842, study PRJNA396082) | bioreactor metagenome | isolation source: sample BA12 brine-fed electro-methanogenic bioreactor BA | place: Japan: Kochi | collected 2016-12-09 | reverse complement strand
GTCGCGGGTCGATTTCGGCGCTACCGTGACCGAGGCTTCGCGGACCGCCAAGTCGGTCGGCAAGTATTCCTTGATCACGACCGGTTTGTTCAGGTGTAAGTCCTGCGCTAAGTATGTAATACCGAAACCGCCGGCGCCCAAGACCGCATCGATCCGGTATTCGTGCAATTGAAAACCGAGCGGCAGCGCGTTTTTGTAGTCGTTATCGGGTGTCATGGTCATGGATTATCGCTATTGCTTTGGTTATCCTAAAAAAATCAGTTAAATATCGTGGAATCCGTTCGTGTTGAGCTTGTCGAAACATGAGCGGATTCCACGTGCCCCCCATTGGTTGAGCATTCTCAATCCCGTTCGCCCTGAGCCTGTCGAAGGATTGCGGGATTGAGAATGCTCAACTTGATTTTTTAGACTCATCTACCCGTATCGTGATGGCCGAGTAGTTGTCATGTTCTCCGGACGCTCTGCTTAATAAACGGTGTTGCAACGCGTTCAGCCAGTCTTGCGGCGTATCGGTTTGCGCCAGGTCGGCCAGCATTTCGTGTTCTTCGACGTATTCCCAGAAACCGTCACTGCACAGTAGAAAGGCATCGCCGGCTTGTAGCTTCTGTTCGGCCTTGGTGATGGTCGGTTTCGGCAGATTCGGTTCACCCAAACAACTCAGTAAGCGATTGCGGTCGGGGTGGTTACGGATTTGTTCAGCGTCGATGTCACCGGTAGCAACCAGCATTTGCGGAACGCTGTGGTCTTTGGTTTGAAAATGAATACCGCCGTCTCGAAAAAAATACAGGCGCGAATCGCCAAGATGCGCCCATAAAACACGGTCGGTTTGGCGCAACAACAACACTAAGGTTGTGCGCATGCCTCCCAAGGCCGGATCGTTTTGCTGCTGCCGGTGCAGTGCGTGTTGCGCGGCCGTGAACAAGGCCGTTATATTTTCTTGGGACGCTTGCGGGTTTTGACGATAGGCGTCGCGTATCGTCGTCACGGCGGTTTCTGCCGCAACCTCACCGCCGCCGTGTCCGCCCAAACCATCGGCCAATAGCCAGGCTTCGTTGTCGCCAACGACTTCATGCGCCACGGCGTCTTGGTTGATTGCACGGCCGCCGGTTTCGCTCAACCAAGCGGTATGGCAGCGAATACCGGCATCATCGGGGCTTGTTTTGTGACGGCGAAATAAAGACCATCGAAGCGTCATAAGGCCGGTTATCCTTAATGCAAAAATCAAAATTACTGTCCGCCGCGCACCAAACGAACGTGGTAGTAGTTGGTCTTATAGTAGCCGCCGACATAGCCAAGGCTGAAATTCACGAACAACGCGAGGGTCGAAAGGTTGGCATCCGGCGACGAAGACCAAACAATTTCAGCGAGTGTATTAGGAAATGCGGATAAATGGATCGTAGGGCTTTGGTCATCACCTTTACACGATTCTCCAGTGTCATTCCAGATTTTAGGTGAACCGTTCGAACAATAAATGAGGGTTTTCAGTTCATCAATCGTCGGCACACGCCAATCATTATGACCCGCAAACACCGTTTGTCTTCCCGTTTTAAGCGCATCATCGAAACTATATTTTGTCGCATCTCCCGCACACGTTTGATTTTGCCAGGTTTGACCAAGACTACAGCGCATCCATTGCAGTCCTGTGGTCATATCGGTTAATGTACCGTCCCCGTTATCCTGGTAGCGGTCGGCTATCAGACTGGGTTGCTGAGATTGAAGCTGCTCGCTGCCGAAATTATCAAAATCAGCCTGCCACAATTGCGCCCCCACACCGAGAAGTATCAGTAATGCTACGATTTTTCCAATTCGATGGTTTGGCTTGATATTCATTTCTCCGTTTATGCGCTTTTTGGGCGCCGGAAAATCAACCTGAGAAGATTGTTCACCGCTGAAACTTAGCGGCTCGGATACGGCTTCGTTGGTCTGCACCGGTTGTTTCCCTGATGCCTTGCCTTGCAAAAGGAATTGAAACGATCTGACATTTTCCGGACGTTGTTTGCGGTTGAGCACTAAGCCTTGATCGATGCCTTGTAAAAAATAGTCCGGGTATTGGCCGCGCCCTATCGACATGGCCGAAGGCAACGGGTCTCTATCGCCTTCGAGCAGGGCTTGGCTGCGCGTGTTGGCCGGCGTCGGCAAGCGGCCGCTCAAACAACGGTAAAAGGTCGCGGACAGCGAATAGATGTCGCTGTAAACGCCTTGTAGGGGTTCGGCGCTGTATTGTTCGGGCGGCGAGTAGCCGGCGCTGTTGACCATGAAGCTCACGCTTTTGCTTTGACTTCCGACGAATTGCCGTGCGCCGCCGAAATCGATCAGCATGGCCGTGCTGTTATGCCGTAAAAAAATGTTATCCGGTTTAATGTCCAGATGCAGCAATTGATGCTTGTGCACTTCGCGCAAGCCGTCGAGCACCGGCAACAATAGTTGCATGCTCTCTTGATAAGACAAAGGCTTATCGATTCGGTCCAAATAGGTTTGCAGGGTTTCTCCGTGCTCATAATCCATGACCAGGTAAGCGGTACCATTGGCTTCCATGAAATCCAATATTCGCACGATATTAGGATGTCTAAGCCCCGCCAGTACTTGCCCCTCTTGCAGAAAACGTTGCAGTCCTTGACGGTAAAACGTTTGCTGACCTTGGCTAACGGCTTGTACTTGCTGCGTTTGATGAAGCCTAAAGGCTAATCCATCGGGAAAATATTCTTTGATGGCGACGGCGTGACCGAGTGCGGTGTGTTTCGCCAAGTAGGTCATCGCAAAGCCGCCTTGGCCCAGCAAGCTTTCGATTCGGTAGTTGCCGAGCACTGTCCCTGCGGGTAAGGTTGTTTGTGCGCTTTGCTGTGTCATGCCGTTAAGCCCAGTTGAACGTTTTGTCGCATAAGGCAATGAACAAGAGTTCGGTATTGCCGACGCGAATCCGGTCGCGGTCGTTAAGCGGTTGCGCGCCCATGACCACCGCGCCGTTGAGATAGGTCAGGTTTTGTCCGCTGCCGTGTTGAATGAAAAATTGATGGTTCAACGGGTCGTAAACGATAAATCCGTGTTCTTTCCGGGAGATGGTGTCGTCACCGACATCGAGCGTTATTGTCATGTCGCGGTCGCGACCGATACGGTTCATGCCCGGTATGATGCGTCTGTCGCTGCCGCGCGCTTTGCCGTTCAGAACCACCAACCAGCCGACGACCGGTTCGACCCCTTCAAAACTTTCGCCTTTGTCACCGAATATTACCCGGGTTTTAGCCGTTTCGGGATTGACGCGTTGTGTTTGGCGATCGGCTTTAGAGCCGGTCGGTTGCGCCGATTGTTGCGTGACATAGTGCGTTTTGCGGCAATAGGGACATTCGTTATAAAGTTCAGGATCGTAGTAGTGCTCATCGGCTGGGCAGCGGACCATGGGCATGATGATTTCTCCGAGTTACGGGTTTGATTTGGTTGTTTTGTCGGCTTAGTTTTGGATATACAGACGGGCGATGAGGTAATTTAAACAATATTGTCCGGATTGAACAATCACCCGCTCTTCGCGGCCTTGGACCAAATGGGTACAAAAAACTAATATCGCGCTCATGATCAGCGCCAATAGGGTTGTGTCGAAAGCCACGCCCAAGCGCATCGTGATATCCGCTAAAAACTGCGGTGCGGTCGGGTCTGTACCATCCGATCCCGCATAATTGAGCGTTTGGGCTATACCGATCACAGTGCCGATAAAGCCTAGTGTCGGTATCAGCCAGCTAAGGTAACGTAACATGTTGTAGTCGATGTCGAGTCGATATTGGCGCAGTTCCAGTTGTGTGGTCAGCATTTCATGGGTTTGTTCTACCGAACGACCGGCTTGAAATCGCAGTACCAAGCTTTTGATCAATTCGGCTAGCTCGTTATCGCGGGTTTTGACGCTTTTGTATAACGTGCCCATGTCTTGAAGGGTTAGCACGATGTCGTCTTGTTCCGGTAAATAGCGTTGACGCAGTGCGTCTACAGCACATTGGATATGTTGCAAGCGGTAGCACAGCTCGCCCAATCCGATGAAGAAAATACACCACATTAGGTTTTGCAGTGTTAACGGATATGGAAAAAAGGAACCGGGACCTTGGTCGAACAATAATTTGGCAACCGATGCCGGCATTGAGAAGACATTGCTCAGCATTATCAATAATGATGCCGACATCAATGCGATCAAAGCATAGTTACCTCGGGTCAGGTTCATGGGCCATTTTTTGTTATTTCGATGAGATTGATTGAGTTGCGTGGAATTGTACCCATTTAACGAGTCGTTTCCATTTTTAATTGAAGTATAGACAATATGCCTTTGTGTTCTAGAGTTGACGCTAATGCTGATAAATATGCGGGTATGGTTGTTTCCGACCGAGAAAACATCGGCTTAGGGCGAGTGCTAATAGCAACGGAGTCTTCGCTCGGCTATGCCGAGAGCATGAATCCAAGCATCTTGATTGGTGTGCGAGACAGCCTCTATCCATGTAACTGGAACTAGTTGATTCTCGATGAGGCAGAATCGTGAAGTTTAAGCAATCAAAGTGACCAAAAAAAACGGCAGACCGGATAATTATGTATAGTTGGCTATCGACTATCCTATTATGCTATGAAGAATCTTGGCGCAATCGCCGCATAGATGATACAAAACTTTGATCTGGATTAAGCCAAGCTTTATCGAAAAGGATTATTCAAAACGTTTGAAATGATCGCAGTTTTTTCGTTGATCAAAAGCGAGCAAAGGAAAAAATCAAAAAGAATATTAGGCGCTATGTCTAAGATCCCCATGCAATCGACTGCTTTACGATAGGAGATGAATAATTATTCTGCTAATAGTAGAGCCTGGCGAGGATCCAATGGCATTTAAGCTGATGACATAAAAGCATCAAGACAAATGAAAGATGACAGTGTATTACTGTTGTTTTTATGTATTTAAGAAGTCGTTAACGACCCACAAGCGACATTCAGCCCAAATCCCAGTTGTCGGCGAACTAATACTAAGCTGACAGTTAATATCGAAATTCGCCTTTTTACGTGACTGATAGGTGGCTGTCCTCCGGCATTGAATCATGTCATTGCTAAGTTTAGTGGTTGCAGCTATGCTACCGCATACTTATGAAAATTGTCGTAGATACCAATATTTTTTTGGCGGCCTGTTTAAGCCAAGGCTCTGCTAACGCGGTGATCGCTGCTTGTTTACGAGGTCAGGCCATTCCTTTAATGGGCACGGCATTGTTTAACGAGTACGAAGATGTAATGGCCCGGTCAACGTTATTTCAACGTAGTCGTCTGAGTGCTGAAGAACGTAATGAGCTTCTGGATATTTTCCTCTCGGTTTGTCAGTGGACACGGATCTATTATGGCTGGAGGCCGAATCTACCTGACGAGGGTGATAACCATTTGGTCGAGCTTGCGGTTGCCGGTAATGCGCAATTTATAGTAACTCGCAATCTTCGTGATCTATCCAGAATGGAATTGAATTTTCCGCATTTGACTGTACTGACACCTGAAGCATTTTTGAAGGAAATAGCAACATGACAGCACTGACCGTAAGACTACCCGACGACAAGTACCGTCGCCTTAAAGAGGTGGCTCATCAGCGTGGCATCAGCGTCAACCGTCTGATCGACGAAATGGCCACTTTGATGCTCGCCGAGCTGGATGCTGAAACTCGTTTTTTAATTAGAGCGGAAAGAGGCCGGGGAAACTTGGCGCGAGGCTTAGAATTACTTGAGAAAGACTAACCTGGTAAGGCGGATTCGCCAACCGGAAATCCGGCATGGCTTTGAAGAATATTGGCGTTTTGCTATCGCGAACACGGCCTATCGGTTATTGATTTTTACATCGGGTTGTGTTTTTTTGACTTAATTTCTTTGTGTTAGACGACCGCTTTATGTCTCATACTCGTCTTTGAAAACCAGTCACTGTTCGTCTCTTTTTGGCCGGCTGCCGCCGATGGACAGTGACATAGTTCAGTTGCAAATAATTCCGGTTGGAGCGCTCGTCAGTTGCATTTAATCCTGGTCGAAAATTTCGCTGATTGCTGGTTTGGGGCGTTACGATTGCAGGTCTTAACAGCTAGGTGTAACAACCTGTAATCAAACAACAATAAATCGAACTCAGTTTTTAGAACCAGTATTCTGCAGTGAAAATAGGCAAATTTCGATAGAAAACGGCCTTGCCGCCAGAGTTCAACAAAACGATTGTTTTTTGGACGCTGTATTTTGTTTTATGTGGTGCGAAATTGGTGCTATATTGGTGTGCAGACTATTTTTGAAAGGTCAGGCCATGGTAAGACAAAGCATATCCGTATCGGAACCCAATGACGAATGGTTGAAAGCCCAAGTAGCCAGTGCAGAGTACAGCAGTAAGAGCGAGGCGATTAACGACCTTATCCGGCAGGCACGGCGGCGGCAGCTTGAAATCGAGCATATTCGTTCTGAACTGATTAAAGCGGAACAGAGCGGTTTTATCAACGAGCAGCCGGACGAATTATTGGCCAACTTCAAGGAAGAAGCACGGCAAGATGGGCTCTTATAAACTTTCGAAAAAAGCCCGCGCCGATTTGAAGAGAATCTGGTTATACGGCGTTAAAACGCATGGTAATCAGAGAGCCGATCAATATCATCAAGGGATGCTTGAACGTTTTGCACACATCGCGGAACAGCCTTATCTATATCAGGCCGTTGACAATATCCGTGCTGGGTACAGGCGTAGCGTGTATGGCACCGACAGTATTTATTACCGGATCAATGACGGCACAGTCGAAATCATGACTATTTTAGGCCATCAGGATACGGAAGATTGGCTATAACAAGCAGTCGTGCCGCCAGTCGCCATTTAATCATTGGGAAGTTCGGTGCTACACAATCCCGAAATGCGCGTTTGACCTAATCAGCCTTTGCAGATACTGGTTCCTTCTGAAATTACCAGTCCAAAGTCCAACGAAATTCGAATTTTTGAGTGTCCGCTTACGATAATAGCATCTGCGGAATTCTACCAAAACCAAAGCCAGAAGCGGATGGGTTGAGGATCGTTGAATTTAATACGTCTCACACGATAAAAATAAACAATAACAGCATCATTAACGCAGTGGCACGAATGATAGTGGACTGCATCGCCATGATCGAGATACTGTTTGCGCCCCACATTTTGAATTGACTCCAGCTTACCAAGGCGATCCATAAAAACAGTAGGATTGCGATAAGCGACTGTATCGCAGTTTTTAGTTCTTGATAGCTGACGCCGCCGGCGCTGTTTGTGAATGCAGTCGAAGGATTTATCAACGGTTGCCAGACAGCGAGGGCTGGCGGTTGAACGCCATTATTCCCACCCCCAGAACTCACGGGGCCGGTATTGACTCCGGTGGTAACATTGCCGGTAATCGGTGCCACGTTATACCCATTAAACGTCGATAGGTAATGTGTGATGGCGGTGTTATTGCCATCACTGGGGATTTGAGCGCCGTTGGATTGTAAAAACGTTTTAAGCCCTCCGACACCGACCAGGTGAGCGCCGGCCAATAAACCCGATTCGGTCATGACGATACCGGCTACCGTTTGGCCCAAATAACTATCCAGCCCTAAATTTTGAATATAACCCCACTGCTTGATGTTGTAATCTTTGATCGCTTGGGTTTGTACTGCCGCGTTCGCTAAAAAGTCGGCTTTGCTGTGTATCCCGTTCTTCCCGGTCCAGGTCCCTTTCCAGTCATTGGTATTCGGTGTGTTATCTTTAAGATAATAACCGGCATCGATCAAGGCGCTCTCCCCCATCTGATAACTGCCTAAATAACCGTATTTGTTGACGCTGGTGGGATTGCTGCTGGATTCTCCGGCACTGAGCGCCGCCAAGTAATCGCTGTATTCGGAAGCCGCCCACGCTACGCCTGACATGAACAAGCCGATGATCAGTTGTCTGGTTTGCTTCATCACGCTTTACTCTGATCCGGGTGGGATTTCTTGTAACTGCCCTGCCCGATAACGAAAGTAGAGCACTTCGGTCTGCGTTGGACAGCATAAAGGATCGTTCGGACCCTGGACTTTCGTTTCGACCGAGAGCATTCCAGTCTTTTGTACAGGCCTAAATCCCTCCACCATGCCGGTAACCGGCACCGTCGCCAGATTCTGCCATTGATTCTGTTGTTTTGACACAATGCTTAACTGATTCCGCCAATAGGTCGGCCCGATGATCGTCCACAAGACCGCCTGTTCTAAACCGGGTTTACCCGCGTCTAATTCGACCGGCAGGATCTGTTGGATCTGGACTTCTTCTCGGGTATCCAACTGCTGCCTGAACAGCGCGGTTAATTCCGGATCGTTGATTTCTGCTGTTGCGATGTGTACACACAGGCCAAACATAAAGATGACGGACGGTATCTTTCTAGTCATTGAATCATCCTCACTTGCTTAAGTTATTTGAAATACCTACGACTGAGTTTGCGTATTTTTTCGCTCTACGCTGCTGCTGTAAACCGGTACCGGGCGAATGGTAACGCCCGATCGCCTCGAACCAGTCTTGGCTTTCTCGGTATTCCGTTGCCAGTATTTTCGCCCCGGTACGGACATTGTGGTAGGGATCGAGCGCCTGCCACGGATTGCCAAGCTTGTCTTGGTGATAGCTCCAATTGACCTGCATCAGTCCGATATCGATCGACCGGATACCCTGTTTCAAATACTGCGTGAGTCCGTTATAGGCTGCGATTCGGGTCGGGTATCTTCTCGGGACACCCGCCACGTTCAGCGTCCACGGCCAGGGACGGGTTTGCCGGCTACGCAATCGCATTCGGCTTTCTTGCAGCGCCACGCTGTATAGCACGCGAGGCGGGATGCCGTACTCGTGCGCAATCTGTCGGTAACTCGATGGGATAGTCTCCGCATGGAGCGGAGTACCGGACAATGACAGCCCCATACCCAATACGACTCCCCCTACCTTAGTCATCATCGTGGGTTACTTGTTATCCGATTTGTTCGCGGAGAGGTTTCCTATGACTTTCGGTATAACGCGATTCAATAACTGATCGACAACCCATTCCCGTGCCTCGCGTTCTTCGGTGAAGTGAATGACCAAGCTAAACACGCCGAACGTCGAGCACGGGATGATTTTCCATCCCTCGCTCATGCTGAGAACCGGGATGATATCGCGTGTGGCGCAATCGACCCTGCGCTCTATTTCAAAAAAAACGGCCCGTTGCACATCGTTGAGTCGGCGACCGGTAGTGAGGTAGTGAGCTAACAGCTGATTGAAACAAAAATCCAGCACCAAATAGCGTTCCGCGCGGCGTTCCTGAATATGCCCCCACGTAAATTCGTAACCTTCGGCACTGTTATAGTGATTTAATGGATGGCTATCATTCATGCGTTTTCCTAACCTCATTTCTTCAAGGATTGATTCAGGTAGCGTCAGGCGATTTTTTTCGCGCCTGCTGAATCGGTGGTTACTGGCTGTATCGATGGACAGTGTTTGTTGTTGCGGCATTTTTATAGGTTGATTACGGTTAAAGAGTGGGCATCGATTGCGAACGCTACAGGTACCGCCTGATCGACTTTATGTGTGATTTTTAACAGGTTGCCTTGATCATGATTCAACGTGATCTTGCCGCTTTTCAACCGTGATGAGTCAATAGCCAGGTCGATTACCCATTTTTTGATCTTTTCATCATCCCGCCCCGGCGTGGTGTCAACGAAATACACATCGATTTGATGCGGGTTCAGCGAACGATTGTCCAGCACCCGCCGCATCATTTGTTTGCATTCATGACACTTATCGACTTTGAGAAAAACCAACAGGCGGCTGTCCGGTTGTATCGATGCTGTGGCTTGGGTGCCCGAGTGAGGACGTATTTTGTTGATGTCGATCAGTTGAATATCGCCGTACAGTTTTCTGAATGCTTCGCTGTAGGCCGCCTGAAACGCTAAAATGCGTTCGGCATCCTCGAAGCGCATTTGCGCCCACATTTCAGCGTATTTTTTTCGCTCCTGATCGTTTCTGGCGTGGGTGCCGAGGACTTCGATCGGCGAGATAGTGGCCGGGCTGATGCTGCCGCGTATGCCTTTCATCAGCATTTTATAGCGACTCCATTCCTCGGTGGATAACGACCAGTGCTTGCGTTGCGCGTCTTCCGTTTCGACCGGTTTGATTTGGCTATCTCGATACTCGCTAGTGGTTTGCTCCGCGGCCGATGGCATGATCGGCAGCGTCATCAGCGCTAGCATTGTGATTACGACACCAACAACAGACGGCTTCGGCATAAGAGTTTCCCTTTTGCCTTAGGACTGAATTGAGAGCACCTTGCGCTCTCCGGACTGATGCGTGAGTGTTACGGTCCCCCTTACATTATTCATCTCGTTGACTGTCCATTGATCGATCGCCTGCCCTATCGTCAGTTCCAGCAACTGTCCGTTATACCGAAACACGGCATAGAACTCGCTCCCCCATTGATCAACGCTGACCAAGGAAAAAGGAATAGGTGCGATTACAGGACGCGGGTTTAGGTTAGCTTTAGGCTGAGGATTGGATTTGAATTGCTTGACCGGTTGTTGGCTGGATTTATTGGGTTTAAGGCGATTCGATAGTTGATCGATTTGCAGTTGTTGAGAGATCAGGCGGTCTTGCAATTCCTTGATGAGCGCGTCCTGTTGGTTTTGCCGGCTTTCGTTGGCTGTCTCCAATGCGCTTAGATCGATTTGTAGCTGCTCCAGTTTATTCACGCTTTCGCCGGGTTCCGACGCAAAGGGCAGGTTGAGTTCCGAATCGGCGTTACCGGTTGTGGCCGGTTGTTCCGTCTCACTTTCAGCTGTCTGTTCCAGTTCTTTTGCGCCGCCTATCGGTAGAACATCGATTTGTTCAGACAATGGCGAAAAAGAAGGTCGGCTATCGCTTTCCAGATCGACCAGATGGGTTGCCGGCTCATCAGAGCCTTTGGTTGTAAGAAAAAGTAACAGAATGACGACAACGGCAGCCAATGCGGCTCCGCCGTATTTTACCCAGTCCGGAATCGGTTGCTGGGCTATCGTTTCGTCGTTGTTTAGGATGACGTCATTTTCCGGCATGGTTATTCTCCGTTAGCGGCAGCAAAACTTGCATTGTGCTTATGCGTTTCTGCGGTTTGCACGTAATTAATCCGTCGTCTGATGGGATCGATAATGGGCACAAGTTCCGGCGTGACCAAGACGGTCAGCGCGTCGTGTAGGGTCATGGGGCCAAGACGCCGTTGCACGTCGGGCAACGGGTTCAGGAACAGCCTGGCAGCGTGCGGATTCAGTGTTGGCGGACTTTCGACGCTATAGCCGCTCCGTCTCAGTAGATAATGGACGGTATCCCCGACAGTTTGCAGGTCGTTGGGAATGGTGATGGTGATGAGGACCTGTAACGGTTCCCGTTGCGGGAGCGTCGGGATGGCCGGAACAAACGAGTAGCGACCGGTTTGGACGACTGCGGCAGGTTTGAAGGTTGCGCCGATTTCCGGGGACTGTTCCGGCCATGCGGCCGTATTCAATTCGGTGTTCGGTTTTTTGCCTGCTTGCGTGGCACAGCCGGCGAGTAGCGATAGTGCGACGCACTGGAACAGGGTTGTACTTACTATTTTCATGATTCGACTCGGTGTCAGCTCTTGTGTCGAAGAGTTTGCTAGCGAGTCGTTCAATCATCAATAAAAAACCCTTTTTCCGATTTCATAGGGTTTACCCTTTTTGGATAGGCCCCTTCCATTAGGGGCCCCTTCCCTTCTTCCTTTTGTCCTTTTTCCATTCCTTTTGAAACCATTTTCCGCCTTTTTGCCATTTCCAGCCCTTTCCCATAATTATCTTGGCTGGTTACTGTATGTTTATTGGATCAGAGGTGTTATATGAATAATGATTTTTTGGCTATTTGCGTTCTAGGGTTGGAAATCAGAACGGCTCATGCTTTTTAATCGCGCCGTTTTGTGCAAAATCTGGTTGGATCGTTTAAAAATGCACTGATTTGTTATGAGCAATAGTTAGTTCGACTGCCAATGCTCGTTACCGACCATTTTTGCCAGTCGGACTTCTCCAAAGCGGCCGGTCAGCCAAATTCAGCTTCTGCGGACTGGAGGTCTACAAAGCCGCCTTTGGTGACCTAATCCAATCGGCCAATACCCGCCGGTTGGGGCAGCTATCCAATATCAATAGTAAAGGCACCCTGTGATCCAATCGAGTGTCTGGTATTCGGCACACAAATTGACGATATTACTGCGCCACTACGGCCAATTGCGGCCATAGACACTCTATCTTGGTTGGCAGCAGCTGAAACCATACCTGCCTTTCAGTTTAGCCAAAATCGTAGGTCAGGATAAACCGACAGACATTTCTAGTGGTTTGAATCTTGGTGGAAAGGCTTCCGCTTATAAACCCCTACATGGCTATTCCTTGGGAATTCCAGTATTTTGTGGTGCTGGGTCGAGGCTAAAATACACATAAAGAGGTTCACGCCTCAAACCCTCCGCAGGGTAAGTTTGCACCAGTCTCAGGTTCTCCGCATCATAAGTCATGCCATCTACGAGGCACGCTTCAGCAATGCTGGAGTTATAGGAATGGAGCCAAACATAATTTTTTTTCGTCCAGGACAAGACAGCTTTCTGCAACGCTCTACTGTCATTATCATAGTTACCATCTCTGGAAGTCAGTCCCATCACGTTCAAGCAGAATCCTAAAATCTTAGCCCCCTTGAAGTTTGGGAATTTCTTCATGTCTGCGATTTCATCGTACAAGAGCCTGCGGACCTTGAATTTCAGAACTTTACCTGCTGGTCCATTAAGGCTATCGAAGTTGAACAACTCGCCCCATACTGCGTTGCGTTGAACCCACCAACATAAATCCTTCGGTGCCCGCACAGCTGAAGCCGAGAATATGACCTCGAAGATCATACCGGCTATGTGATCGTAGAAATTACCTACAGAATGCTTCTCGCGAACTCTTAGCGGCAGATGCCTAGGAACTCCTTTTTTTTCGAGAATCTTTACGGCGTCCTTTATAAACTCGACAATTACTCGAAGTCGGTCCTGTACATCGTCATCCAAAGCGGTGTTCGCGATCCCATTGATCCTGTAGAGGTCGAATGCTGCGTGCTCTATGTAGCCCTTGGCGCGGTACAGAACGCACGAATGATTCCAAAAATCTTTTTCCACATAGTCGCGGAAGGTCATTAGCACCACGCGGCAGTAAGCCTTCCATTGAGCAGCGTCCCACTTCCTCTTTCCCCATACGTCTGGGTCAAGAAGAGTTCCGATGGCCTCTACCATACTGTGATTGGCGAACATGGCCTGGCTGAGCGGCTTATGATAGCCGATCAAGCCGGATTCGTACCTTTCTGCTTCATGGAACAAGAAAGAGTCTTTGTTTGCCAAGGCCTCATTCACAATGTTCTTGGCAAATGTTTCCACTTGAATGCCGTACTTATTTGTCTCTCCCATCTCATAGAACACGGCCAGTGCGGTACCGGGAGACGACTCGACGATTGCGCGGCAGAACCTCTTATCGGCGATCAGGAGCAATATGTCGTTTGCGTATGCCTCCACTATAGGGGGCTCTTCCATCGGATCTTCCTCTCCTTCTTTACGGTAGTTCTTGAACTCGCCACGGTTCGTAGCGTGGCGAACCAGCGACCTCGCCGAACGAGCGACCTCATCGGCAATAACTGTTAACTCGATGGGAGAACCCTTGAGGATGATCCGATAAAGGACCTGTGCATAGCGCTTAGCATTCATCCTGCCATAGACGGGAGGGCGGATAAAAGCGAACCACGCCCAGGTCAGGAACGTCACTAAAAACAGGGCTCCGAGGAGCGCCTGCCATGTAGCTGGAGTTAGGATACTCCCTTTAGGAACCATCCACATTTCCGCTCGCCACAAGTCGGTCAGGAGAGTGAGAATGCCTACTGCCGTGACCATTGCAAACGTAATCCCCTGAAGAGGTAAGGGAGCGGTCCGAACCCGGAACCGGTAGCGAATGTCTGCAATCGTCCACGCTAGCACCATGAGGGCGAGACCGGCGAGAAACTCTGAGAAACCAAAGAACTTTGGTTCACTTGTATAAAGCGGAGTAAAGCACACGGTCCCATAGCAATGTTCAGCTGTCACTTAATAGCCTTTTTATAGTCTTTCACAAGTCAATTTTAACATTCGGTCACGGCAATGCTCAGGTGAAGCTGGTTTATCCTTTTCTGCATATCGGTGACCGTTAAAGACTATTTTGCTGTCATTCGATTCAAAAATGCGATGTCGGCTCAGGGTCGGTTGGACACAGTGACGAACGACCGCTTTCAGGAATCGGAATTCAATGGCAGCTTTCCGGTGATGAATCTGAAGAGCGGGCGGTCGGCATGCGACCCTTTCCGGTCCGTCACGTTTCTTCAAACCGGCCAGTCAGCAAAATCCAACTTCTGCGAACTGGAGGGCTACAAAGCCGCCGTTGCTGATCTCAACCAACCGGCCACTTTGCGACATTCATGGATCGTCAGCGTGTGGCAGCAGGAAAACCTGGAGCTGACGTTTAGTAAATAAGCTCAACGGGCAGCCCATTGATCAAGTTCGTCATGGAAGCTGAGATAGGGTGTAAACATGCCACGCTACCAAAGACGAGGACGGATTTTTGGGCTACTAAGATTGCATGCAATCGGGAACGAGATAAAAAAATTTGGATTGCCTAAATGAAAGTGGATGGGATGTCCTGATTGTTTGGCAATGCGAACTAAAAAAACTCGATGCTTTAAAAAGTAAATTAAAAAAAATTTATAGATTCTGAGTAAAGAGATTCGTTACTTTCGATACCATTCCGACTCTATGGTGGCGATTCTGGAAATGTCTTGAGCTAACTTGTGAATAACGTTTTGTATATAAAGGCTTTTTAATGCGCCTAACCATTTGTATTCGTGTCCGTCTGAGCCGGAAAAAAACCATCCGCCATTATCTTTTTTGCAAGCCTTTATTACATCGTTAGCTTGAGAAGGTCTAAAAAGAATTTTTTGGATCTCGTAACCTTTAGTGGAAATTTTCCATTCTTGCCATTCGTTATCCAGTTTTAAGAATATATCGCCGGTATTGGGTTTCTCGCTAGGCACCGGATTGGCCGGAAGAAAAATAAATTCCTTTCCGCTTAATTGAATGCGGCGGCAATCGCATTCTTGCTGAACGCAAATTAGATATTCCTGTTTGTCGCCCTTCATTGTTTGAATAATTGTACCCGGTCGGAGGAATGGCGCCGGCTCCCCGTAATGATGGCGTATCAACGCGCGCTTCGCCCACAATCGATTGGATTCCGATTCATTATGGTCTTTGTCGTTAATGAATTGGGACGTTATTTCTGAAAGACGTTTTGTATTTTTGCTTTTATTTTTTTTTGCAAATTCAAAAGCTTTGCCTTTAACGCCAGTTGGGGGATTTTTGTCGAATTCAGGCAATCCTGACTTTAACAGAAATTGTAGAGTTTCTTCCGCATCGGGAAATGAAGCTTCGAAGAAGTTGTTTTTTAGGACGTTTCTATTGTGTAGATCTTTAGCCCAAGAAAACATAGTGTCGGCATTTAACTTGTAGGAGATATCGGCACTTTCCAAAATCTCTTGCAAATCGGAAACGATGACATGAAGGAAGTGTTCTTCGGCTTCATCTGGAGTAGCTAATCCAATCCGGTGGGCCACGAATGCGGCATCCATTCGATTGGAAAACAAATTCAACAGTTGGAAGGTGTTTTTACGGATGGCCGATACGGCGGCAACGGCAGCATTCGTTAACAAACCGTTATGCTGATTGGCCAATATGTCTAAAATACGATCTGGTAGGCCGGATTCGGAGCTGCTATTATCCTGTGAATTTCCGTTTTTTCTAATGATCGCTATTGTCATAGGTCCGACATGCATAACATTGTCGCTTTTGTGAATCGGACTCTTGGATGAGGCTGCTATCTCTTTAATCCCGGTTTCAATTTCATTCAACAATTCGTCGTCCGATTTGGTTTCCGCCGTGTACACGGCAATCATTCTAATTCGGCCGGATTTCAGATCGTTTTCCGCTAACTTTTTGACTATGTTTACTGCGTGAGCGCCGGCATTGTCAGCCGTTTCGTTTATTTCTGTTTCCGTATCCTCAACCTTTAGGTTCCAATCCAAAATTACGATATCGGCATTCGAGGCCGCTTTTACAACTCGATTTGTCCAGCCACCACCGTTTTCGGGACGAAAAACACCGCAAATAATGCCTTTATCTGCAAATGCTTCAATGATCTCTCCACAAAACAATTTGTGAGTTCTGCTGGCGAAGTCTTCAGCGCTCTCATTTTCTTCCTTTTCGACAGTACCAGCTCCTCGAGTCGGCTTATTTGTTGTTTTAGGAGTGGTCTTGCTTTCAGGATAAGAGGCCTCTTCGTCAACGACCAGTGCTGAGTTCAAGAAATCGAGAAAATTTTGTTTGGTCCATGTTTGAAAGTCGGTGGTCGTCATTATTCATTCATACCGGTTGTAGTTTATTCCATGCGGATAGAGAATGTTGTATTCCATTCTCCTTCCGGTTTAAGCAATTCGAGTCGGAATCCGACCTTTTTTAAGGTTTCGTGCGAAATGTACAAACCCAGTCCGCGGCCACCCGGTTTGCGGGTAAATCCGGATTCGAAAACATCTACTCTGTCTCGTTCGGGTATCCCGGGCCCTGTATCTCGGACTAGCATTTCATCGTTTCGATAGTCGAAATGGATTCTACGGGCACCGTTCCGATCGGATAGCCAAAACACGGCGTTATCGACCAAATTGACGAAAACGGGATAAAAAGAGGACGGAAAACTCTTAAACGAGTGTCTTAGAAAGGCGTTTGTTGCCGTGAATTCGACACTATGCCGCTCGAATCTTGCGGCAAATAAATCCCGAACGAATTTAAAGACTTCATCGCCGGCGATGTCCACTTTTTCGCGACGTAATCGACGATCCAACGGCTTGAAAAGAGTTAAATAGCCATCCAAATGTTCGAAGTTTGCCCGAATATTTCTATAAAGTCCCCTTAGGTCTTCATTTACGTCGGCCCAAGCCTTCAATTCGCGTAGGTTGTCGCGGATAGACTTAACGTTCCCGTTAAATTCGTGGTCGATAATTTGTACCGCCATGCCCAATTGAGTCAATTGTAGGTCCAAATCAGCCTGTTCTTCCAACGCCAAATTGCTTTGTTCCAGCGCTTCAATTTGATCGAGCCTGTCATTGGATTTAACGTCGACAGACTCCAGTTGTGCACGGACATACTGAAAAAAGTCCTTTTCATTCTCTTGAACTTCCAAAATGCGCTTTTCGAGGCTAATACGCGTTTCTACGATCGCCTCGTCGTGCATGGAAGTGACATCGAGCTTGCCGAAATCTCTTATCACTTCGCTGACGACTCTTTCCACGTTAGCGATACTTTTGCCCGTAGCTTCATGAACTTCGATACCGACCTTTTCCAGCGTCTTGCGCGTAGCGGTATTCTCGCTTCTGGTAATTTTTCGCGAGCTGTTAGCCAGGTCTTCAAGGGCTGCTTCAATTCGTAAACGTCGGTCAAGTTCGATTCTTGCGCGTTCGGCTTCCCGGCCGACTAGTTCGCCTATTTGGTGTTCCAACGGCGAAAAAACCTGATTATTTAACTGCTCGATGGATGCGGAATATTTAGCCCAGTCCCGTTCTGCGCTTTTATTCAAGCCGACGCCGCGGGGACGCGTAATTTTGTACGATTCTTTCAAATCGGAAATTCGTTTGCGGGCTTTCGACTCAAGGCCGATAAATTCTTTCGCCGCTATTTTGGGGTCTCGAATCGCTTTGGCGACTCGAATGGATTCCTCTATGTCGGTGATAATTTCAGCAGCTTGTTCTGCCGGTTCGTTGGCGTCCAATTTGACGAAAAAATCGTCCAAACTTTGTTGCAACTTTTTGCGTTTTTCTCCGACTTGCATTTCTCTCTTTTCACGCGCGTCGGCGAGCCGTTCCAATTCTTTGCGTGTGGTAATGAAATGATCCGATTGTAATGCGTTTTCCCGGAAAAAGTCGGCAGCCAATTGCAGAAAGAAATTTTTCAAAATCGCTCTAAGATCCCGATAGGCCTTATTTTGTGAAAATCCTTCTCTGCCGGCTTTCTCCTTTAAGCCAGCGTTATCCGAACTATTAACGGAGACGACTCCGAACAAACGTCGATACGAAAAAAAGTAATATGCGGCGCTCTTGTTTCGCCTTAATTCGAAATCGAGCCAATCGACTTCGGGGCCACCATATGGCAATATGCGAATACCGTTTCGATAAATATACACTCCGCCTATACTCATCAATTTTGAGTTTAACAGTGCTCTTGTTTGAGGGTCGGAGTAGCTTTGTTTTTCCATTCCCGGTACGACTGCGACGTCGATGGAAAATTTTCCGCATTTCGTTTTTTCACCCCTCGCTTCCCGCCAAGGTATGACATGCTGGGGAAATTCTTTTCCGTAAATCCATACCGAACCGACGAATTGGCCGTATTCATCAAACGACCCGGCGATACGATGATCGGCAGATAGAAAATCTTGCGGAGTGAAAAATTCTACCTCCGAAATCATGTCATAGGCGCGGACATCGCTTTTCCAGTCTCGAAATGCGGGTTTAATTACCGGAGGCGGATGATCCGGGGTCATCGTATTGGTAAAGCCTAACAACACTTTCTTGAGCGGTGGGGCAGTACCTTTTTCTTTTTCTATTTCTTCTTCGAGGTCGAGACTAAGCAATTCGGACGCCGGAAAAATAATAAAGTGGGTACCGAATCCGTCGTTTTTTAGCGACAGATTTTTAGACGGCAAATAGCCGTCGATTTCGACGGGATCGACAATAAAACTGTCCAGCTCGGCTTCTATGCGTTCTTTGAGTTCCGGCGGAAACTTTCGGACATTTTTGTCGATATTGGAACGAAATACTTCTACCATCTCGCGTACGTCGCCGGCATCCGGTAATTTTCCGAATTCGAATTCCCGGACCGGAATATCAATTTCGTCCAAATTTAGACCGGGACACTCGAATACGCTCCAATGAATAAATGCGGCAACCAGGGAGTGAGAAGAATCGCCACGTTTGGCTCGAGTCAGTATTAAGACCTGATTGCCGATAGCAGCAATTGCCAATCGGCCGATGCCTTTTTCGCCCAGCATCGTCCTCGGTTCTTTTCCGGCGGGTACAAACGGCAAAGAAAGCGCGTCCGAGCCCAGCTTACTTTCGGTACCTAGCGTAAGCCAACGGGTTTCGAATTCTTCGCGCGTCATGCCAACGCCGTCGTCTCGCAATACGAACAAGCGGTCGTTTCGGAAAAAATCGACTTCTACGCTATCGGCATACGCATCGTGAGCGTTTTTGAATAGTTCGCTGATTGCGGTGGGTATCCCGGCAATTTGTTGTCGACCGAGCATGTCGACCGCGCGTGCTCGTGTTTTGAAACTGGCCATTCCTTAGGTTCTATTGTCCGATTTATTCCAATTTTCCAATATGTGTTCGCCGAATCTTTGGGCCAGCAATACCGGTACCGCATTGCCGACTTGTCGCGCCATTGAATTCAAGCTCCCGTAAAGGTGGAAATTACGGGGGAAAGTCTGTATGCAAGCGGCTTCGCGTACGCTAATAGCGCGATTCTGCTCCGGGTGGCCGAATCGGCCGTTAGATAGGCTAATGCAACGGGTTGTCAATCCGCTTGCAGGCGACTCCCATTTCATTCTTCCGTACACGTCGGTGTGTCCGTTATAACCGTGGCTATGACAATCTAAGCCTAAAGTTTTCGGCCAGTCGGAGCGACTGCCTTCCCGTGGAGTCCGTTTTATTCTTTCCAAATTCAATTCGGACAAATTTGCTGCGCGATGAACCGGATCGTTTGCGTCGGTTTCTCCCGCCTTTAATTCGGGCAATTCGGCAATCCAGTCTTTTACGGACGAATATTTCGGATTGGCGGTTTTCGGGCCGTGAGTAGGCTTCGGAAAATCGATTTCCCCGTGACGGCTTGCCAACAATACTAGGCGTTTTCGGCGTTGCGGGACGCCGTAATTCCATGCGGGAACGATCTCGAAGCGATAGTTGTAGCCAACTTTTTCGAGTAGTCCGATGAACGATGCTAAAGGACTGTCTTCAGCAGAAAGCTTTTGCAAGCCGGGTACGTTCTCTACAAAGATATATTCCGGCCGAAAATGTTCGACGAAACGGCCAAACTCTATAAGCAAGTTTCGCCTTGGGTCGGCGCTTTTTTTCGACGTTTTTTGTTTGGTGAACGGCTGGCAGGGCGCGCATCCGCAGAATAACAGCGGACCGTCGTGTTTAGCCACAATATCTTCGATATCCGTAGGAGAAACTAACGAAATATCGGAGCGAATAAATTCGGAGCCAGGATGATTGGCTTTAAATGAAATCTCGGCGTCGGCATCGCAGTCCAAGCCCATTAAAATGTTCATCCCGGCTTGGCGGAAACCGGTGCTACTTCCCCCGCATCCGGAAAAAAAATCGCAGACTCCAATCATTTTTTTTTCAAATTTCGTTGGTTTTTGTAAGCGCACCTTATTTACTCCGGTCTTTCTCACGGGCATGTATTATGGGCATTAACTAGTCTTGCCTGCCGGCGTATTCGACGTAATTATAGACCTACCACTTAAACGAACTATTGTTAATGTACCAAATAAAATGGAAGTATCAGGCTAATTTGATAGGAAAGCGATCCTAGTACGAAACCTTATAAACCTTACTTTGATACTTTGTTTGAAGAACTAACGTCCCAGGTCAAGAATTTTAACATTTTTAGGGATTTCCCCTCTCAGAATTACTCAGAGTCGGACATTACAATAAACAGTGTGCCGTGGCGACTATCAATTCCACCCGATGAATTGTTTCGATTTGGAGACGTTGTTTAGGGCATTCGTCCCCACGTTCTTGCGCTTTGCGTTGGAGCGATACCGCTTATTGACCGTTGTTAAGGCGACGAAGCAAGGCCCGACCAGTAATAAGGGCTAGATGCAGTCGGAACGTACTGTGATCTTCGTCCGAGAGACCGGGATGCGATCCATCGGTATGCAGCATCTTGAACAAGCCGTTCAGGTAGTTCTTTCCGTCGCCAGTCCATTCATTCCTGCTGCTCGACAGGAACCCGCGCTCCGCGAGCCAGGCTCGGCGGTTCTCGCTCGACGGCAACTCGTTAGCTTGTGGATCAATGTGCGATGCGATGTCACTGAGCAAGCCTTCCAAGAAGGTTCGTATCTGACTGTTCGCCGCCGCCCAGTCACCTCGTGTATGCGCGTCGATTGCTTGGTCCAAGTGCCCCAAAGGCACGGTGAAACCGAACTGCTTCAGCAATTGATGAACTTCGTCATCGGCCTCAGGAAGTTCCACTTCACCAGGCAATGCCGCACGCAGTAATGGAGTTCGCGTGTCCTCATCCCAGGACACAACATAGCCATCGAGTGCCAATCCTCTCAGAAAGCGTTCCTGCTCGGCCTTATTGTGTCGCGGAACGGTCGTACCAACGGCCTCGCGAACCGCAGCTTCGGCTAGTGTCATCGCTCCGCTCAACGTGCTGATCACTTGAGTCGCGCGCTGGGTAACAATGCGTGCTAACAAGGCGCTCCTCGCGGTCACGCTTTTTGCTGCCCCCAAAGGAATTTCGTCATCCAGCCCCAGCCGTATCACGAGCAGATCGAAATTTGCTTGCGTGAACTTTTCCCCGAGGAATTCAATCGCTGCGACAACAGTGGGACGGGTAAACGGATGGATCTTCATGCTATCGGCTTTCTTTATTTGTCGTTATAGTGCTGTCAAGCGGTTGTCACACCTTTTTTTCAGCTACGTCTACACCTGGTATGCCTTTGCGCGAGGCCAAAGAGCATCTACGTCATGGCAATGCAGTGCCCTCTTGGCTACGCGGTTGTTAGCTTGCCATCGTTCAACACTTCTGTATATCATCGGTGATAAGTAACAATGGCTGGTAATGATTAAATCGCTGCCATTGAATCAGATTAACTGAAAGACCGCAAGGGGGCGCTATGTTGAGCTTAACATAGCGGCCACTATGTGTAGATGCAAACTATGTGCTCGTCCACGAATAACTTGAACAATGTGCTATCAAAGTCTATCTTGTCTGAATGGATACTCATACAGAAACAACAATACGCAAAAAATATGAGTTGCTTGATTCTATATTTGACGAGCGAACTCGGAGACTGTGGGCAGCGGCTGAATCACAGGCTCTAGATTTTAGTGGAGTTTCGGTTGTATCACGAGCAACAGGTCTCTCTCGTACGACCATTTATCAAGGCATAAAAGACCTTGCTGAGTTACGTAAATCAAGCACCATTGACAAGAATAAACGCATTCGTGCTGCAGGCGGAGGACGCAAACCAATCAAAGAGCAAGATGCTACGTTATTGCGAGACCTTGAGCAATTAGTAGCACCTCTTACGAGAGGAGACCCTTGAACTGTTAATTACTGCCGATGGCGGAGGGAGTAACGGCTATTGAGTTCGACTTTGGAAAGTGGCATTGCAAAAGTTCTCAAACGAGTCAGGATTACGGATATCGATTTGTCACTCCCCACCAGGCACCAGCAAATGGAACAAAATTGAGCATCGTATGTTTAGTTATATCAGTATGAATTGGCGAGGCAGGCCTTTGATTAGCCACGAAGTTATTGTCAATCTTATTGGTAGTACAACCACTCAAAGCGGCCTGACTATCAATGCTGAATTGGATACAAATCTCTATCCGAAAGGCATTCACATAAGTGATGCTGAACTCGAAATGCTTAACATGACTAAGGCATCATTTCATGGCGAATGGAACTATACAATTACTCAGAAATGTTCAAGTTAAATGTGGACAAGCCCTATGTGTAGTTGCAAATTTACATTGTGGTTCAGCTCATGTGGTCGGCTGCATAAGACCAAACGCAACTACACATAATTTTAATGCTTGAGGAAGTAACCTCAAATTGCCATCGACTGGTTAATATCGGTAAATTGTTAATTCTGGCATCTTTGATACCTGGCGATAGTCATGAAATCTCGCGTTAGAACGCCAATTCGCTCCTAAATAGCAAGTAGACTGAGTTGGCTCCAGACATGATCCATTTGAATCCTCGATGTCATTGAGTTTTTACTTCAGGACACCGACAAAACTATGTGAAGCTGACGGGCACAGGATACTGGTTATAACTCAGGTAAACTCTATCGATCATCCAGGTGGTAGTAACAATCTACACATAGTTTCGAACTACACATNNCTATGTGTAGTTCGAAACTATGTGTAAATTGTTAATACGACCTGGAAGAAAGATAGAATTCACCTGGGTTATGGCCAATATGAGAAAACCTTAGGTTCACATAGTTTTATCGGTGTCTTGAAGTAAAAATTTCAGTGACATCAGGAATTCTAGTGAATCGTATCCGACACTACTCAATAAGTTGGCTATTTGAGAGCCAATTAGCACCCTACCTCGAGATTTCCTGACTATCGCGATGCATGAAAAAGTCGGAATTAACAATGGGCTGATATTACCCAACCGATCGCAAGTTGATGCTACTTCTTCAAGCATTGAAATTATGTGAAGTTGCGTTCGACCTTATGCGACGGACACCAAGGTCTAATCCTCAATGTAAATTTGCAACTCCACATAGTTTCGAACTACACATAGGGGTCGTCTGTCGACCGACGCATCTTTCGATTTGTAGCCCGATAGCGGTCATTGAATTTCGATTCCTGAAAGCCGCCATACGTCACTGAGTGCAGCCGACCCTTTTCGTCATGTCGTTTGAAATGATCAGATGTCGGCGATAAGGCCGTTATCAAACATTGTTGTTAACCGTCGATGATATACACTGAAGCTATCCAGTTATTACTTGCATATCACATTTGCGCTACGAGGCAACATGACTATTATTGATGATCTTCGTCCAAAACAACCAGCTCGAGTAATTGATCTTGTTGCCGCTGCTGGTCATGACGTAAGTGATTGGAAAAACTTTAAAGGTGGCCTCGCGAAGGAAGCATCCAATCCTAAATATTGCTATGAATGGGCATTTACACATCCTGGAAAGGCAGTTGTACTGAACCTGTGGCACGAAGATCTTGAGGAAATCAACGGTAATGTATTACAGCACTTAAACTATCGGGAATTCGCGGAAAGACTTCACAAAACGGGTGCTCAAGGAGTTTGGGTAAAGCGTTCTCGTACCATGGACTCGGCATTTAACCTGGCCGTGACGCATGCCCTTCCAGTCCGCGTATTCATCTGTGATGGTGCCCGGCGTGACGTGAGCGTAGATCTGGAGAAGTCGTCCACAGTCTCCAAGCGCATGCTTGACCCCGTGCCATGGGGAGTGACTAACTATGATGCCGTCAGTGGCGAATGCATACTTACGCGAGGACAAGCACCGCATATTATTGAGGATCAATTCAGCAGTGATTCGTCTGAAGGACGCGAATCAAGTCGACACTCGCGGACTTCAAACCCATTTTTCAGAGACCCCCAAGTCCGCGAGAGAGTAAGAACTCGGGCAAGAGGTTTCTGTGAATATTGCAGCAAACCGGGTTTTCTTATGCTTTCCGGTGCAACCTACATTGAAACACATCACATCATCCCGCTTGTAGAGCAAGGGACTGATCAAGAGTCAAATGTCATTGCACTTTGTCCAGATGATCATCGCCGCGCGCATCATGGCGCAAATGCAACGATGCTTAGTAGTGAGTTTCAACGAATAGTGGCAGCCAAACTCAAGCTTCAGAAGTAATATATAACCAGGTTGAGCGACTAGTTCCGCTTATATTACTGCTGTACCTTGAAATATTTAAATGTCAGAAAAATGGTCGGGGCGAGCCGAAAATGACGCAATGTTGCTTGCCGAAAAGCGGTCATTCGCTGAAATAAGCGACGAAAAATTACGCCGGCATCATCAACGACCGGTTGTGGCCGTTTGGTTGAGGTCGCTAACGTCGGCTTTATAGACCTCCAGTTCCAGAATTTGGTTTCGGCCCACTGGCCGCTTTGGAGAAGCCCGACCGGCAAAAATGGGTCGCCAGGTGACTGTCTTCTCTTCAGATTGATCGCCGGAAAGCTGTCATTGAATTCCGATTCCTGAAAGCGGCCATTCGTCACCGAGTTCAACCGACCCAAACCCGTCATACAACTTTCTCCAAAGCGGTCGCATGCCCAACATCGTTTTTCGGATTTCGCTTCTACGAAGCAGCCTTTCGTGGTCTCCGGCAGTCGGCCAAAACCGGCCACTGAGGACGCTGGCGAAATTTTCCATCCCTAAGTTCAGCGAATGGCAGCTTTTCGGCAAGCAACCTTGCGTCCTCTTTGGCTAGACCCGGCCAATTTGAGACATTCACGCAGATGAAAAACATTGTTTGTAAGCGGCTGGTTTTGGCACCTAAGCTGACTTTGATGCCTATTTCCGTAAATGCATGGACTTGAGTTCACGTCTCCGGCTTCACAGCAATTTGCAAAGCCCCTGAAGAAACAGCCAACTCTATTATTTAAGGGACGTTACGGTAGCTTCCAACTCTTTCAAGCAATTCAGGCACAAACATTCGTCATAAAGCTGGCGGACATACTCAATCGTTTCAAAAGACAAACAAATGTTCGAGCAATCACAGCGATGAATGCGATTAGCCTTGCAAATGAATTGCCCCTGACAACGGGGGCAATGTTTCGCTTCATGTTTACTGTCGAAATTTTTTCTGAACAAGGGGCTCTCCAGTAGAAAATCAGCGATTAAAGCGCGCGCCTTCTTACTTCAAACACCTGATTAATGGTAGCCGTCATGATTGACGGCTCGACTTTGTAGTTCTGAGCGCTATCGACGGCTATTCCCAAACCAACGCTCCACCGGTCTGATATTCGGTCACCCGCGTTTCGAAAAAATTTTTCTCCTTGCGCAGATTGGCTTGTTCGTCCAGCCACGGCAATACGTTTTCGGCCCCGGGGAAGGGTTCGGTCAGGCGTAATTGGCGGGCTCGGCGGTTGGCGACGTAGCGGAATTGCTCGATATGCAATCCGGTGTTGTAACCCAAGATCGGCTCACTCAGGATGTAGCCGGCATAGGCTGTTTCGGCGGCTTCGGCTTCGTCCCACATTTGCCGTAGCGCTTGGGGATCGAGGACTAGGTTTTCCTCGTCCAATAATTGCCGCACCACGCGGATGCCGAACGCGCAGTGCAGCACTTCGTCACGCATGATGTATTGCAGTTGCTCGGCCGCGCCTTTCATCAAACCTCGCCGCTGTAACGCAAATATCGGACTGAAGCCGTTGTAAAACCAGCAGCCCTCGAACACGGTGGCGAAAAACAGATAGGCCATCGCGAATTCGTGCAGCGCGTCGCGGTCGGTCAACGGCCGGCCGGATTGCAACACGCCGTGCAATCGGCGATTGGCGAGTGTAATCTTGCCGTGGATTTCCGGCACCACCCGGTAGCGGTTGTAAATCTCGCGCTGGTCGATACCCAGGGTTTCGATGCAATGCTGGTAGGTCCAAGTGTGCAGCGCTTCCTCGTAAACTTGCCGGGCCTGGTAGATTTGCAGTTCCGGCGCGCTCATTTTTTCCATCACCGCCAGTCCGATATTGCGCATCGCCAGAATGTCGGAGGTAGTCAGATAGGCCAGCACGTTCTCGAATACGTGGCGCTCAGCCGATGTCAATTTGTGCTGGTAATCGTGAACATCCTGCGCCATCGAGATTTCCAGCGGCGTCCAATGGTTGCGGTTGGCGTTTAGAAAAAACGACCAAGCCCACGGGTACTTGAACGGGGCCAGTTGATTGATGTCGGCCTGACCGTTGACCACCCGTTTTTGTTTGGGGTCGATGGGCGGCACCCTACAACCGTCCGGTGAGGCCGATATTGCCGCGGTTACCTGGAATTCACCGATCGCCGGCGCCGCCGAAACATCCCAATCGTCAAAGCTCAACGTCGTTTTCATTGGCAGGCCTCGCAATCCGGGTCAGCAATCGAGCAGGCCTTGGGCGCCGTTTCGTCGGCGCCGGTTTTTTCCATCGCGGTGGCGCCCAAGGTGCGCAAATAATACGTCGTCTTCAAGCCGCGTTGCCAGGCCAGTCGGTACATCCGGTCCAGTTTGCTGCCGGTCGGGGCGGCGAGGTACAAATTCAGCGATTGCGATTGGTCCAACCATTTCTGCCGGCGGGCGGCAGCTTCGATCAGCCATTCCGGGTCGATTTCGAACGCGGTGGCATAACGCGCCTTGATCTCGTCCGGCACCCGCTCGATGGCGGCTAGCGAGCCGTCGAAGTATTTCAGGTCGGCGACCATCACCGCATCCCATAAATCCAGCGCTTTCAACTCGCGTACCAATGCGGCGTTGACCACGGTGAATTCGCCGGACAGATTGGATTTGACGTATAGATTCTGATAAACCGGCTCGATGGACGCCGAAACGCCGACGATGTTGGAAATGGTCGCGGTCGGTGCAATCGCCACGCAATTGGAGTTGCGCATGCCGACTTGGGCGATGCGCTCGCGCAACGCTTGCCAATCCAACTGCCCGCCGGTCGGCACACCCAAGTCGCCGCGCGTTTCCGCCAAGCGCTCCAGGGTATCCGGCGGTAACACGCCTTGCTGCCATAAACTGCCGTTAAAGCTGCTGTAACGTCCGCGTTGCTCGGCCAAATCGGCTGAAGCCTGATAGGCGTAATAACACAGCAATTCGGCCGAATAGTCGGCAAACTCAATGGCTTCCTGACTGGCGTAAGCGATGCCCAGTTGGTGCAAACAATCGGAGAAGCCCATCATACCCAGTCCGACCGGGCGGTGGCGCAGGTTGGCGTTACGCGCTTTGACTGTGGCGTAGAAATTGATGTCGATGACGTTGTCCAACATGCGCATCGCGGTGTTAATGGTGCGTTGCAGTTTGTCGGCGTCCAGTTGCCAAACCCCGTTATGTTCGACTAAATGCGCGGCCAGATTCACCGAGCCCAGATTGCAGACGGCGGTTTCATCATTGGACGTGTTCAGCGTGATTTCGGTGCACAGGTTGGAGCTGTGGATTACCCCTGCGTGTTGTTGCGGCGAACGCAGATTGCAGGCGTCCTTGAAGGTAATCCACGGATGGCCGGTTTCGAACAGCATGGTCAGCATCTTGCGCCACAATGGCACCGCGCCGATGCGCTTGAATAACTTGATTTCGCCGCGCTCGGCCTTGGCCTCGTAGGCTTGATAAGCCTCGGCGAAGGCCACACCGTACAAATCGTGCAAATCCGGCACGTCCACCGGCGAAAACAAAGTCCAATCGCCGTTTTCCCGCACCCGTTGCATGAACAGGTCCGACACCCAGGCGGCGGTGTTCATGTCGTGGCAACGGCGACGCTCGTCGCCGGTGTTTTTGCGCAGTTCCAGAAATTCCTCGAAATCCAGATGCCAGTTTTCCAGGTAGGCGCAAACCGCACCCTTGCGCTTGCCGCCTTGGTTGACTGCGACGGCGGTATCGTTGACCACCTTTAGGAATGGAATCACGCCCTGGCTGTTGCCGTTGGTGCCCTTGATCCGGCTGCCCAGCGCCCGCACTGGCGTCCAGTCGTTGCCCAGGCCGCCGGCGTATTTTTGCAGCAGCGCGTTTTCCTTGATGCTTTGGTAAATGCCGTCCAGATCGTCGGAGACCGTGGTCAAGTAGCAAGACGACAGTTGGGCGTGGCGGGTGCCGCTGTTGAACAAGGTCGGTGTCGAGCACATGAAATCAAAGCCGGACAGCAGCCGGTAGAATTCGATCGCGCGCGTTTCGCGGTCGATCTCATTGAGCGCCAAACCCATCGCCACCCGCATGAAAAAGCACTGCGGCAACTCGATGCGGCGGCCGTCGATATGCAAAAAGTAACGGTCGTACAGGGTTTGCAGGCCCAAGTAATCGAATTGCAGATCGCGTTCGGCCAGTAGCGCTCCACCCAGTTTTTCCAGATCGAACTCGGCCAGACGCGGATCGAGTAACTCGGCGGCGACGCCGGTAGCGATGAAGTCGGCGAAGCAGCCGGCGTAGCGTTCGGCCATTTCGGCTTGGGTCAAGGCCGAGCCGGTGGCTTCCAGGCGCAGATGGCTCAACAGCAAACGCGCGGCGACTTTGGCGTAGTCCGGTTCGACTTCGATCAAGGTCCGCGCCGCCAACACCAAGGCCTGACGTACCGATGCCAACGGCATGCCGTCGTAGAGATTGGTCAGGGCTCCCGTCCAGACCCGCTCGGCATCGACATCGGCCAAGCCGGCGCAAGCCTCGCGGCACAACGCGATAAAGGCCGCACTATCCAGCGGCCGGCGCCGGCCGTGGTCGTCCACTTGTAAAGCCGGTGAGGTATTGTCGATTGTTTGCCGGGCCGCGCGTTGCTCGGCGTGTTTTTCGCGGTACAGCACGTAAGCGCGGGCCACGTCATGCGCGCCTGAACGCATCAGCGCCAGCTCCACTTGATCCTGAATGTCCTCGATATACACCGTGCCGCCTCCGGGCAAACGCCGCGTCAATGCCTCGACCACGCTGGCCGTGAGCTGTGCGACCTGATCGCGAGTCCGCGCCGAATTGATGCTATGCTGGCCCTCGACGGCGAGAAAGGCCTTGGTGATGGCGATGGCGATTTTTTCCGGCTGAAATGTGGCCGCGGAACGGTTGCGGCGAATGACTTCCAAGCCGTTTTCCACCGAGCGCGGCACTGGGTGTTTAACGGACTCGGCAGGGTCGGGATAAAAACTGGCGGGTTGAGCGGCGGTATCCATGGGTTACTCCATTGAGGAGCGGGGATATGAAGCCGCAACGGCAGGCGCGACACGGAAGCCGAAATAGCCCGAACCGCATTATTTGCCATCGTCCTCGGAGACACCCCGCTCCCGGTTGATTAAAGTTTCGAGGGCAGGTCTCCTGGCTTTCGGGTCGTCGTTTCGGTTCGGCCTTCCCGGACTCGCGTCCAGTGGCATGGATTGAACTTCAACTCGCCGATTACAGTTGCGGGGGCAGCTCCGGCTTTGCGGCGATCATGCGAAAAACGCATAAGCGCCGACCGGATTCCCTTTTAATCCCCTTCGGGGGGAACCGTCTTGGCGCAGTAGTTTAGGCGGGTATGGCGAATGTGTCAAGCTAGGATTACTATATGTAGTGATTTTTATAGGACAATCTGTCTACATATTGTGCATTCATTGACCCTTCAAGCAAACCCAACTTTTGGATCCAGGCCACCAATCAAACAAATACTGTAGGATTTTCAGGTTTAACGGCCCTTTTGAAGCCAATCTATGACAGCAGCTAGGCTAAAGCGTCATATAGCGCCATCGCGGCATGTTCCACCAACCAACGTAAATACTCCAACTCGGCATCCTCGTGCCGGCAAGCCAGATACATGGTTTTGGCTATGGGCAGACCAGCGAAACGCAAGCCGGTCAGGCCGAGTTTGGCGGATTTGTCGGCTAGCAGCCATTCCGGCAACAGGCACACGCCGCGACCGGCGGCGGCTAGTTGCAGCATGATGTCGGTTTCCTCGACCGGGATATGGGCGGCGGGTTCGATGCCGGCCGGTTGCAGCACCTTGCGGAACATGTCCAGCCGCTCGCGGACCACCGGGTAAGTCAACACGGTTTCGCCGCGCAAATCGGCCGGCGTTATTTCCGCGCGGCCGGCCAGCGGATGGGTGTCTGCCACGATCAATACCAATTCGAAATCGAACAGCGGCTGGTAGCTGAGCAGGCCGTTATCGACCGGGTCCGAGGTCAACACCGCATCCAGTTTGTATTGGCGGATGGCTTCGAACGATTCGAAGCGGTAGCGCGAGGTGACTTCGACGGTCAAATCCGGCCACGCGCGCAGATAGGGTTGGAGAATGTTGCGGAACCACTCGTAGCAGGCATGGCATTCGATGCCTATCGTCAATTTACCGGTCTTGCCTTTGGCTAGCTGCGCCAAATGGTTTTCCGCCGAATCGACGGTGGCGATGACGGATTCTGCGACCTCGGACATATAACGCCCGGCCTGGCTCAATACCAGCGAGCGGCCCTGCTTGTACCACAGCGTGACACCCAGGCGTTGTTCCAGGTTTTTGATTTGATGCGACAACGCCGATTGGGTCAGATGCAGGGTTTCGGCGGCGGCGCTGAGGGTGCCGTGGCGTTTTAACGCCAGCAGGATGCGCAAGTGGATCAATTCCATATTGATGAAACTATCTCATGAGTTGATGAAGAATCATCGATTATCGTCATTCATTTGTCTGTTTACAATGTTTTCTGTGTCAAACATTCAACAGACGGTATTTATTCATGACGAAAATTCACAATTTGGGCTTTCCCCGTATCGGCGCCAAGCGCGAGCTAAAGTTTGCTTTAGAGGCTTACTGGAAAGGCCAGTCCTCGCGCGACGAACTGAAAGCGCTCGGCCAACAGTTACGCCAGCGTCATTGGCAATTGCAAGCCGGACTGGATTGGGCGCCGGTCGGCGACTTCGCCTTTTACGACCAAGTGCTGGACATGAGCTTTACTTTGGGCAATCTGCCTGAGCGAGTGCAAGATTTCCACGGCGATGATCTGGACAACTATTTCCGCGTCGCTCGCGGTCGTTCGGCGCAATCCGCGAACGAAACCGCTGAGTGCTGCGGTGGCGTGGCCGCCGGCGAAATGACCAAGTGGTTCGACACCAACTATCATTACATCGTGCCTGAATTCAGCGGCGCCACGGCATTCAAACTGGACGCGTCCCGACTGCTGGAACAACTGGCGGAAGCCAAGGCCCAAGGCGTCGCCGCCAAGCCGGTGATCATCGGCCCGGTTACCTATTTGTGGCTCGGCAAGGCCAAGGACGACTCCGAGAAACTGGCGCTGTTGCCCAAACTGCTGCCGGTTTACGCGGAATTGCTGGAAACGCTGGCAAATGCAGGCGTCGAATGGGTGCAGATCGACGAACCGATTCTGGTCACCGAACTCGATGCCGTTTGGCAAAACGCCTTCCATACGGCCTACCAGCACTTAAGCGACTGCCAAGTAAAACTGTTGCTGGCGACCTATTTCGGCCAACTGGCGGAAAACCGCAATCTCGCCGTCATCTTGCCGGTGGCCGGTTTGCACGTCGATGCCGTCAACGGCCGCGATGATGTCGAAGCGTTGCTCGAGCAATGGCCCGCGGACAAAGTATTATCGCTCGGCGTCATCAATGGCCGCAACATCTGGAAAACCGACCTCAACGCGGTGCTGGATAGTCTGGAACCGATCGCTAAACAACTGGGCGAACGCCTGTGGCTGGCACCGTCCTGCTCGCTGCTGCATGTGCCGGTCGATCTGGACAACGAGCAGAAACTCGACGCCGAAATCAAATCCTGGCTGGCCTTTGCCAAACAGAAGCTCGGCGAATTGCGCGTGCTGGGTAAGGCGCTGAACCAAGGGCGTGATGCAGTCAAAGCCGAACTGGAGGCCAACCGCGTCGCCATCGAAGCCCGCCGCCGTTCGGCACGGGTCAACAACCCGGCGGTCAAGGCGGCTCTGGCCGACATCACCTCGCAACTGGCCCGGCGCAAAAGCCCGTATGCGCAACGCGCGCTCAAGCAGGCCGCACTACTAAAACTGCCCAAGTTTCCCACTACGACCATCGGTTCTTTCCCGCAGACGTCGGAAATCCGCCTGGCCCGCAGCCAATTCAAGTCCGGCAAACTGGATGAAGCCGGCTATCAAGCCGCGATGCGCGGCGAAATTGCGCGTTGCGTGCGCGAACAGGAAGCGCTCGGTTTGGACGTGTTCGTGCATGGCGAAGCCGAACGCAACGACATGGTGGAATACTTCGGCGAACAGCTAGCCGGTTACGCCTTCAGTCAAGCCGGTTGGGTGCAGTCTTACGGTTCGCGTTGCGTCAAACCGCCCATCCTGTTCGGCGACATCAGCCGCCCGCGCCCGATTACCGTCGAATGGATCGGCTACGCCCAATCCCTGACCGACAAACCGATGAAAGGCATGTTGACCGGTCCTGTGACCATTTTGAACTGGTCGTTCGTGCGCGACGACCAGCCGCGTTCGGTCACCTGCAAGCAATTGGCCTTGGCTATCCGCGCGGAAGTGCTGGATTTGGAAAAAGCCGGTATCGGCGTGATTCAAATCGACGAAGCCGCCCTACGCGAAGGTTTGCCGTTACGCCGATCGCAATGGCAGGCGTATCTGGAGTGGGCGGTGGAAGCGTTCCGTATCGCGACGGGCGGCGTGGCCGACGAGACGCAGATACACACTCACATGTGTTACTCCGAGTTCAACGACATCATCGCCGCCATCGCCGACATGGACGCAGACGCCATTACCATCGAGACTTCGCGTTCCGACATGGAATTGCTGGATGCCTTCGAGCATTTCAACTACCCGAACGGCATCGGTCCCGGCGTCTACGACATCCATTCGCCCAATATTCCGAGCGAGCAGCATATCGTGGCGCTGATGCGCAAGGCCGCCGAACGCATTCCGGCCGAACAATTGTGGGTCAACCCGGACTGCGGCCTGAAAACCCGCCAGTGGCATGAGGTGATACCGGCGCTGACCCGGATGGTGGCCGCCGCCAAAACCTTGCGTGCCACGCTGGGCTGATCGGCGCCTTTTGATGTATCGAACGCCCCGGTGCCTTCTTAGGTACTGCCGAAATTTGAAGTGCGAAAGGGAATATTTTGTTGGGTTACGCCGCGCTAACCCAACATTTTGTCTTTTACGACAGTTTCCTGATGCCGGGGTCAACTAATAGCAGAGCATGCGATAACCCATGAACATTTCCTTTGAGATCGTCCCCAGAAGCTTGGAGGCCTTTGAAAAACAATATGCGTTTGTGCAGAGCTTGGATAGCGGTATCAATATCATCAACGTGCCGGATATTCAGCGTTTCGATATTCGCAGTTGGGAACTGGCGACGCACATCGACCGGCGCAAATACCGCTTCATTCCGCACTTTCGGGCTATCGATTTTAAAATCGAAAGCGGCGAGTTGTATCGCATCATCGAACAATACCGACTCGACGACATTTTGCTGGTCACCGGCGACCCGCCGGAAGGTTTGAAACGCAGCTATTGCAATACCGACGTGGTCGATCTGATTCGAGCGGTGCGCCGGCGTTTTCCGGCGTTGAACATCTATGCCGGATTCGATCCGCATCGGCAAGGCTTGCAACACGAATGCCATTATATTCAGCGCAAGGCCGATGCCGGCGCCAACGGCTTTTTTTCGCAACCGTTTTACGACCATCGCCTGGTGGAACTGTTTGCCGAACACATGGACGGACTGGAAACCTACATCGGCATCAGCCCGGTGGTGACGCCGGCCTCGCAAAACTATTGGGAAGTGAAAAATCACGTCAAGTTTCCGAAGCATTTCCGGCCCGATTACGACTGGAACGTCGAATTCGCCAACCGGCTGATCGACTCGGCGGCGGAAAACGATTGGCATGTGTATTTCATGCCGATCAAAGTGGATTTGCATAAATATTTCGAGCGCATCGGCTTGGCTAAAGCTTGCCAACGCAGCCATTCTCAATGCCATCGGCAGGAACGGTTTGAGCTATTCGCATGACGCGGTCTTCGGGCATGCATGACTCATGGCGGAGCATATTCTGTTTCTTACCGGAAAACTGGCCGAAAAGCAGTTGCGTGATTGCCAAAATAGCGGCGAACGGCCGATCATTCATCGTTTATATGAAAGCAAGTGCTTTCCGCGAGCCCGTATTCTTCAGCCTTCTGGAAGAACTTAATTTTGGGCTAATGAAAAGCCGCCGGTATTGCTCAAGCCATCATTTCGTCAAAATCAATTTATCGTTACTCGTAATGCGCAAACGATATTCGCTACCGCGGTGAACGATAGTGATTTCATTGCATTGACCCAATAGCTCGCGGCTATCGATCTGAGTTCGTTTTGAAACCGACTCAATTGCCGACACAGGTTTGTTTGGATGTTGTCCTTTGTCGTTCATACGTTAGATATTTGTCCGTTTGAGGTTGCATTCATTCTTGAACAGGCAAGTTGCTTCGAATACCGCGCGCGCTCCATTTTCCCGATCATATCTCGAGCAGCTTCGGTCAATAAACATCGCAGCGAAAACGCCTCGTTTCCAGCAGGTTTGCAAAGCCTTTTTGCCCTATGATGTCGATCAAGGCGTTTTCGACTCCGCCCGCCATGCCGCCGGCACTGCCGCACACGAACACAGCCGCACCGTCTTCGAGCCAGGCGCGCAGAGTTTCCGCATTGTCGATCAAGCGCTGCTGCACATATATGCGAGCCTCTTGATCGCGCGAGAATGCCGTATCGAGGCGCGCCAAATGGCCTTCATGCAGCCAAGCCAGGATTTCATCTCGATAGTAGAAGTCATGGTCGGCATTGCGTTCGCCGAAAATCAGCCAGTTGCGGTGCCTGCCTTGCCGCAGGCGTTCTTGTAAATGCCCGCGCAAACCGGCCAACCCCGTGCCGTTGCCGACAAAAATCGACGGAGCATCCTCATCGCCTCCATGAAAAGACGGATTGCCGCGAATACGCAGCGCTATGTCGTCACCGATTTGGATTTCCGATGTCAGCCAACCTGAAGCTTTGCCGAAGCCTCCGTCGGCATGGCGCACTTGTCTGACCAATAGATGCAAGCCACCGCTTTCGGGAATCGAGGCAGTCGAGTACTGACGTCTGCAGGCCGCGTTGGTCGTGTCGTTTGCAGAAACACCTACGGCGATTTCGGCCAGATCGCCGGCCTGCCAGCGGCAATTTTCAGCCACCGCGAATTCCAGATGAAAAGTCGGCAAACCGCAACTGCCGGGGTTGAGTAGCGTGCGTTTCAGTAGGCGCGCACTTTGGAACCCCGCATCCCGTGCATTGATTTCGAATGCGGCGCCGCACAAATCGTACAGACCTTTTTGCCACGCCATCAATGCGCCCGTATCGTTATTATCCATCTCGACCGAGGCGAATAACGGCCGCGCGCCGCAAGCGGACAACCAATGCTCCAATTCGCGGCCGAAGCCGCAAAAATAGGGGTATTGCCGGTCGCCCAACGCCAGTAAGGCATAGCTCAGTGCCGATAAATCTACGGTCTTGGTCATCATGTTGGTGACAAAGGTTCGCGCGTTGACCGGCGCTTCGCCGTCGCCGAATGTGGCGGCGACAAATAATACCCGCTCGCGGCCTGTTAAATCGACCGCCGAGATAGCGCCCAACGGCCTGACCGAAACGGCAATGTCGCTTTTTTGCATGGCCGCGGCACTCTGCCAAGCCAGCTGTTCGGCAGTGCCGCTTTGACTCGCATAGGCAATCAGCCATGAGCCATCGATTGCATCGCCACGAACGACTTCTTTTGCAAAACCAACGCGCCGTTTGTTGCGTCGCCGATCCAGATACAACATCCATCCGGTCACCGCAAATAACGGCATCGCGAGACTCGCGGTCATCATCGCGATTTGCCCGGCCAGTCCGAAATAACTGCCCGAATGCAAGGTAAAGATACTCGCGATCAGTTGCGCGCCGAAAGGCCGCTCGGCGTAACGGTCATGCAAGAGAATCGAAGCGTTAACCGGATCGATTTCGAGCCGGTTGAATGCGCGCTCATGAGGCGGCGACGGGTCGAGATACAGGATCGAGTAAACTTTCGACTTAGGATGCCGCGGCAAACGCAAGGTCGCCCGACTGTAGTCGCCAACGCGGTTTTGAAACAACGCCCAAACCGATTCGATCTCGGCCTCGGGCGGCAAGACAGGGCTTACTTGCCGGTTGGCGGAATTCTGCCGAGGTGAGCCGCCTCGTTTCATCAACGGCGCGCCGGTGATTTCGTGCAGAACATTTCGGTACCAATCATACGACCAATACAGGCCGGTCAGCGCGGCGAGCAAATAAAACGCCAACACCCACGTTCCGATTGCTGCATGCATTTCCCACAGAAATCCTCGTCCCTTGCGTTTGAAACTGAACGCAAGCCAGGACCGCCAATTGAATACTCGGCGCGGCCAGCGCAGATAGAGCCCGCTCAGCGCCAACAGAATCAGCGCCAGGACCGATACACCGGTAATTTGCTTGCCGAGGTCGCGGTTATCGAATAAGTCGTCGAACATCAGCCAACGATGCAAACGCATCGCTGCGTGGAAAAACGCTTCGCCGCGCACCTTACCCATCAGTTCTCCGCTGTAGGGGTCGACATGGCGGTTTTCGCCGCGGCGGTCGTTTGGATTCGATCCGGCGATATTGATTGTCGCGGCCTCTTCCACATCCGAAGACAAGGTGACGGCATCGATACGGCGATCGGGCAGAGCCGCTTGAATCTTCCGCAACAAAGCGGCCGGTTCCAAACGCTGACCGTCCGGTGTTACGCTCATGACGCCGGGATTCATCCAGCGCAGTATGTCATGCTCGAACGACAATAAACCTCCGGTTAGGCCGATCAACGCCAGGACGATGCCGGCGCTGATCCCGAAAAACCAATGCAATTGAAACAAAATAGTACGGAACATCGCTTCAGAACTCGTAATTCATAGACAGCCACAGGCTGCGGTCGGGTAGATAGACGCCGTTCGTCGCAGCGTTGGTTTGCGTGTAGTGAAACGCTCGATAGGTTTCGCCGTTCCATTCGTAAGGCGTCGATGTCGTAAAGTCCTTGCCGAGCAGGTTATAGATGCGGCCGTTGACCTTCAGGCTGTCGTTGACGCGCCAGGTCGCGGCGAGATGCAACAGTTCGTAGCCTTTGAGTTCATTGCCGACCGCCCGCAAGATCGCAAGGTTTTGCCCCGCAGTCGGCAGCGTGCCGGTAAAGCGATCGCGAGACGAATAATATTCGCCTTCGAGGCGCACGTTGATGGCTGGCGTGACATCCCAACGTACTGTCGCGCTAGCCATATGGTCGGGGGCGTTGGTCAAGAGCTGCCCCGCGCCTTCGCCGGACGTGACTTGGGTGTCGGTATAGGTGTAATTGCCGCTGATCTCCCACTCCGGCAGGAAGCGGTAACTCAACGTGGCCTCGACGCCGCGGGTTTCGGCCTTGTCGATATTGACGAGCTGCGAAAAGTCGGTTTGACGGCTGAAATTACCGACCGTCATACAGCCCGGTACGTTACCGACGGTGGGATTCAAACAGTTCGGAATCGCATCGCCGGTCGCGATGCGGTCCTCGAATTTGTTCAAGAACAGCGTGACGCCGGCGGACAAATCGCCGCCATCGTCGTACTTAGCACTCAGCTCGAAGCTGGTGCTGGTCTCCGGTTTCAAATCGGGCGAGCCAATCGTCACCGTTTCGCCTTGCGCAGTGAAGCCGGTTACCCCGTCATGCAACTGATTGAGCGTCGGCGTTTTGTAGCCCTGACTGACACCGCCCTTGAATACCCATTGCTCCAGAGGCTTCCAAACCAAATAGCCGCGAGGGCTAACATGGCCGCCGAACGCTTTGTGATGATCGTAGCGCACGCCGCCCGTCAAAGCCCAGTCGTCGAGGAACTGCCATTCGTCTTCGCCGAATACTGACCAACTGTATTGCTCGAACTTGACATTGCCGGCCGCACCGTCTTCCATTTGCGCGTCGATGTACTGACCGCCGACCGTCAGCATGTGTGCGCCGAACGGCATGTTGAGACGGCTGTCGATGATCAAATCGGTATTTTCGAGAATACGCGGCTCGCCGCCCGAAGCTTCGTAGCCGTATTCGGGCGCACTGCCGCGCGGCAACGTGCGCCCCAAGGTCTCGGTGGTGATGTGGCTGGCCGTCGTTTCCCAATTACCGAAACCATAATTACCGCGATGACCCAACTGGAATTGATCGCGATTGAAGCGCAATTCGTCAGCATAACCTCTAAAGAAATTGTCCTCTGGACGGTCGATTGTGCCCAGGCGCGAATCGGAGTTGTCGTAGCGCTGGCGCACCAATTCGGTATCGAACCAGAACCGATTTTGTTCGTTCGCCGACAAGGTTAGGCGCCCGCCGGCATTGCCGATGCGTCCTTCGGCCGGTCGAGGGTCGCGTCCGGTGCCGTTCGGGTCCATGCGTTCCGACGCACCGCGTTCAAAGAGTTTTGCACGGATTTGCAAACCCAGGACGTCTTCCCAGATTGGCCCCGCGCCGTAGACTTCGACAGTGCCATCGTGTGCGTCGTCCGAGTTTTGGCGCAGTGTCGTTTGTAAGCTCAACGAACCGTTCCATTCGCGCCCGACCGCACGCGTGATGATGTTGACGATCCCACCCATCGCATCGGAACCGTACAAGGTCGACATCGGCCCACGAATCACTTCGATGCGCTCGATTTGAGAAAGCGGCGGAAGGAAGCTGGTCGACGTTTCGCCGAAGCCGTTCGGTGTCGCGTTACCGGAAGTATTCTGACGACGGCCGTCGATCAAAATGAGGGTGTAATCGCTGGGCATGCCGCGAATGTTGATATTGAATCCGCCGGTCTTGCCCGTTCCGGTACGCACGTCCACGCCCGGAATATCGGCGAGTGCTTCAGCCAGACTGCTGAAATTCTTATCTTGCAATTCGTCTCGGGTCAGTACCGAAATACTGGCCGGCGCATCGGCCAAGTCCTGTTCGAAACCCGCCGCGCTGACGACGAGTTTGGAAAGTTCGAGTTTCTTGTCTTGTTTTTGTTCGTCCGCTTGAGCCATGGTAATAACGGGAGACAGCGCCGATGCGCATGTCAATGCCAATACCGGCCAACCGGAACGACAACTTCTGAGCGAATATGTCATGTCTTTTTAGTTTCAAGATTGATTCCATGGCTGGCTACCTCATCATTTGAAAAGACGGTTGGCTGGCTGTTTGATGGTTTTAAAGGCGCTATCTATGTAAATACTTCGATTGCACGCCTAAGGTATGCGGCATGATAAAAGGTAATGACAATTATTGTCAATTAAGAATAATTATCATTTGCACAGTGAGAATGGCTTTCGTCAGGCTTGCATGACGATTCACCAGTGATATCTATTCCTTTCCTTAGCATCCGTTGCGAGCCTGCATTTTGTATGTTCACTTGTCCGAATGTCGAAAAAGAAACTTAGGTCAGCGGTTTATAAGCCAACAATTCGGCCAATATTTCAAGGATCGGACTGCGGGGATGATCACGGCGCCAAACCAGCGCGATGATACGACTTGGTCGCTGACGAATGTCGATATAGCGGATGTCGGTATCCTCGGGCTGAACGGCGACAGACGGCATCAGCGTGACGCCGACGCCATTTTTAACCATGAATCGCAAGGTTTCCAGACTAGATGCCCGGAAGTCGTGTTCGACGAAGCGCGAAGGGTTGCACAACTGCAAAGCCTGATCTCGCATGCAATGGCCCTCATCCAATAGCAACAGATTCTGTTTGGCTACCGTGTTCAGGTCGACTTCTTCACGATCGGCAAGGGGATGGTCGGCGCTCACGGCCAGCATAAACGGATCTTCGAACAGCGTTCGGCATTCCAGTAGCTCGTGCTCTAGGGGCAACGCCAACAAGGCAGCGTCTAATTTTTTGTCGAGCAACAATGCAATCAGCGCATCGGTTTTCTCCTCGACCAACTGTAATTTTAAATCGGGATAGTGCTGTTTGATGCGAAACACGTATTCCGGCAGTGCGTAACTGGCCAACGATGGAAATCCGCCTAGCGATAAGAGGTTGCGATGCCGGTCGCCGGCGTGGGCCGCGATTTGCCGAATTGACTGAACGTCGTCGAGTATCCGGCGAGCGATGGGTAAAATTTCTCGGCAAACGTCGGTAAGATCCACATTGTTTTTCTCGCGCACGAACAAATCCACGCCCAGATTATCCTCGAGCTTCTTGATTTGTGTGCTTAAGGTTGGCTGACCGATGGAACATTGATCAGCCGCCTGACTGAAGTTTCTTAATTCCGCTACCGCGACCAGATAGCTTAAATCCCGTAAGTTCATCGATGTTGACACCTCATTGAAAAAAAACATCCGGAGCAAATGGACCGGACTCGAATCTTATCACCTTAGGATTTCGTGATAAATAACGTCCTGGAACTATGAGCCTTGTTGAGGGTTCGGTCACTCGCTTGGCAGGACCCAGCCCCTAAATTAGTAAGACTATTAACCATGACCGATGGGCTATGGAATTTAGGGGCTGGGTGAATACGTCCGTGTAGG
>NPIE01003474.1_pt1 | contig 41064 bp, 34 predicted proteins | sample 8637661 | NCBI WGS metagenome assembly NPIE01 (sample SAMN07420842, study PRJNA396082) | bioreactor metagenome | isolation source: sample BA12 brine-fed electro-methanogenic bioreactor BA | place: Japan: Kochi | collected 2016-12-09 | reverse complement strand
CTGGCCGATGAACTCCTGGTTGCCATCGAGCTCACGGTCCGTCTTGTCGGCCAGAGATCGAGCGATGGAAATCGCCTCGGTCAACGCGAAAAGAGCCAAGGCAAAGGCAGTCGGTGTCAAGCGCCGAATATTCTCCAGTGTAATGTCGGGCAGCGACAGCGGCGGCAGGATGGCAGGCAGCGCCCCAACCATGGCAATACCGCTGTTCTCCAGACCGATCAGCGTATTGATCAACAGCGCCGTCAGGCTGCCGGCAAGCATGGAAACCAGCATGTACGGGATTGACGGCTTTATCTTCCTACAGGCAATCCCCGTCACCACAGTCACCAAGCCAACGGCCACGGTCGGAAACTGTATTTCCTTGATATGGAATAGAAAAAATTTGATAATCGTCCCGAATTCACCGGAATTCTGGTAGGAAAGCCCGAAGAAATGTTTGGCCTGACTGGCCATGATCAGAATAGCAGCACCGGCAGTGAAGCCGACAATCACCGAGTGGGAGATGAAATTTACCAACGAGCCGAAACGGACCAGCCCCATGCTCAACTGGATCAGACCAACCATCAGAGTAACGGCCAAGGCCAGTTGCACATATTCCGACGTGCCCGGTTCGGCGTAGAGGCTCAGGGATGAAAACAGTACCAGCGATGCCGCTGTCGTCGGTCCGGAAACCAGCAGCCATGAGGAACCAAACAGGGCCGCAACAATAGCCGGTACCATGCTGGCATACAACCCGTATTCCGGTGGCATCCCGGCGATGACAGCAAAGGCCACACCCTGGGGCAGGGCGACGACGGCGCAGGTAAAACCGGCGATCAAGTCAGCCTTCAGTGTCCGACGATCAACAACTGGCCACCAGAGAAGAAACGGAAACAGCCGATGTTTGAGCGCGTTTTTATTGAAATGGAACAATCCTGCCATGCCATGCATATCGCCCTCACGCCCCGCCTAAGTCGAAGAATCAAACGACACGTTTTTTGATCGCTTTATCGATCGATGGCGAGTGCCGCATTCGCGCCTTTGCATCCTCAACCCGCATTCTGCCCGCTCTCTCTCTGACAGGCAGACGGTATGGTAACTTGGCTGGGTACTGTTACAAGTATGGCCCAGATTGCCGGTGAAGTCTAGCAGAGACCGGGGGAAAAAGTACCTGCTCTCGGACTCTTTGGCAGCAGGTTTCGAGACCCATGGATTCACAGACTGTCCCATGACTGCCGATATGGTCCTTACGTGAGTCCAACGTTTACTTCATTCAAACAATGAATTACTCAGCCCTACGATGAGAAGGAGTTGGCTTGTTCACCTGAGAGGGCGCGGAGATCGCAATGCCCATCACGTCGGCCAGCTCCAAGCTTGATTTCATCGCTTGACGGCCGACAACAGGCTCGGTCTTCGCCGAGCTCGATCTCAGCAAAGGTCTTGATCTCTTCCGCTTTTCCCCTGCACTGCGTTGCATCATACCCGCTTTAATGGTAGCAATCGTCCATGCCAAGACCGTTTTTTAATCGCTTTTGCCAACTCGAACCAGAGCAGCCCGAACACACCGGCACCAAGACTGAGCAAAAGATCGGTTGGATGAAGCGGAGCAAAATGAAAAAGCCGCTGAGCAAACGGAACCGTAATCGCGACCACCATGAATGCGATTGCTCCTGCCACCACCCAAAGAAGAGCAGTGTTCGGCACCAAAAGCATGGCCAGGAAAGAACGTGATTGGGAGCGGTTGACGAGAATAATCATTAACGATGAAACGACCAAGGTTATAAACGTCAGAGCCCGCGCCGCATCAAGGGAATGGTGTGCCCGCGCCACCAGGAAAACGGCAAGACAGATGCCGAAGACCGTCAACCCTTGGGCCACAGCCGCCACAATCACCGGAAAAGAGAGCAGCCGTTCCCGCGGTGAACGCGGCGGGATTTTCATGATAGCCGGCTCCTCCCGTTCCGCCTCGAAGACCAGCGTACAAGACGGGTCAATGATCAATTCAAGAAAGACGATGTGGATCGGCAGAAGCAGCAACGGCCAGTCTCTGAAGAAAACCGGAAACATCGATAACCCGGCGATGGGAACATGAACAGCGACGATGAAGGAGATCGCCTTCTTGATATTATCGAAGATACGGCGCCCGAGACGTACTGCGGCGACGATGGAAGAGAAGTCGTCATCGAGCAGAACCAGAGAAGCTGCCTCGCGGGCGACGTCGGTGCCCCGGCCGCCCATGGCGATACCGATATGAGCCATTTTCAGTGCCGGTGCGTCATTGACTCCGTCCCCGGTCATGGCGACAATTTCGCCGCTTTTCTTTAAGGCGGACACGATCCGCAGTTTTTGTTCCGGCACAACCCGGGCAAAAATTCGGATGTCCTGAAGACGAACGAGCAACTCGTCGTCACTCATCCGATCCAATTCAGCCCCTGTCAAAACCCGGCCGTGCTCGTCGATGCCCGCCTGCCGGGCAATCGTCTTGGCTGTGGTGGGATAATCACCGGTTATCATGACCACCCGCACCCCGGCCTGACGACACTCGGCCACCGCTGCTGGCACAGCCGCCCGGAGCGGATCCTCAAAACCGAGCAGCCCTATGAAACAAAACCGAAGATCGTGGTGCTCAGCAGGGAATGACAAAACCGGTTGATCCAAGCCTTTCGCCACGGCAAGCACCCTCAATCCCAGGCTGGAGAGACGTTCGATTTCCACAGAGAGCGCGGAACGCTGCTCCTGGGTCATATGGCAGAGGTCGGCAACCGCTTCTGGTGCTCCCTTGGTTGCCACCACCGTAGTCCTTCCGTCAGCTGACCAGATGTGCGTAACCGCCAGCAGTTCAGGTGACAGTGGGTACTCGTGGGCAAGCGACCACTGCGGGTGCAGGTGCTCGGTTCCGGCAATCAGGCGGTCCCCCGCTTCGAGCAAGGCCTTTTCCATGGGGTCGAAGGGATCGCGCTTCGACGCCAGGATGGCATGCTCAAGCAGATGATGCATGTCTTCCGGCAATTCGCCGTCGTGCCCGCTGAGATCGACGGTTCTCTGGTCGGTCGTAAGAGTGCTCAATTTCATGTGATTTTGTGTCAGCGTTCCGGTCTTGTCGACACAAAGCACCGTTGCCGCTCCGAGCGTTTCCACCGCCGGCATTCTCCTGGTCAAGACGTTTTTTCGGGAAATCCGCCACGCGCCCATGGCCAGAAAAACCGTCAACACCACCGGGAACTCCTCCGGCAGCGTCGCCATGGCCATGGTTATCCCGGCAAGCACCCCCTGCTTCCACGCTGCGAGGTTCCCGCCGCGGGTGATGGCAAAAGCGCAGACGACCAAAACACATGCGGCAAGCCCGATCATGGCGAAGAGGCGCACGAGTCTCCTGGTCTCCTGCTGCAAGGGTGTCGGTCCGGAATCGAGTTGTCCCAGAACCTTGCCGATCCCGCCGATCGCGGAGTACTGCCCGGTTGCCAGCACTTCAGCAGCTCCCTGGCCACCGACGACCAGCGTTCCCGAGTAAACCGATGACAAATCATCACCACCGGGCCGTTCAAGTTCACCAACACTGGTTGACGGCTTTTTTCTAACGGGAAGGGATTCACCGGTAAGCAAAGATTCGTCCACCGACAGGTTGACGCCGCACCGCAAAACGGCATCAGCGGGCACCCGATCCCCCTCGGAAAGCACGACGAAATCACCTGCAACCACTTCTCTGCCCGGTATGCGTCGATGCAAACCGCCCCTGATGACCAAGGCTCGTGGACTTGAAAGATCGCGCAAGGCATCTATTGCCCGTTCCGTCCGGCGCTCCTGGATGATGGTGATAGCCATGACGACCACGACGAAACTCAACAGCATCATTGAATCAATCAACTCTCCCATAACGAGATACAGAGCCCCGGCAACCACCAGCAAAATAAACATAGGCTCCTTGACCACCTCCACGGCAATGGCGTAAAGGGGCCGGTTACTCTGGGCCGGCAGTTCATTCGGCCCTTGCTGCTGTAACCGTTCTTCGGCTTCGGCTTCACTCAGCCCGACAATTCCGTCAAGATCAAGGATGCTCCTTGACGTGCTTTTCGACATAACTGAAACCATTACCGGTTTTTCCCCTTCGCCGCTCCGTGTACGAAACAATGAACAACTCTGTGCAAGGAGCGCAATGAACGAAGCTGTTCTCGATTCAGTTGATACGCTTATTCGATAGGCAATCTGGCTCCAGCTTTGCTCTCTGGACCATCATGAACGGAGAAAAACGTTCATTTGCTGTTTTCGAGGCACCCTCTTATCTCGCCTCGAATGACCGTTTTTTCCCGTTGACCATCGATAAAATTAGATTTTCCCCGTGCCGTATGCTTGATACAATGGCCCCTGCCACATGGAGGAAAGCCAGAAATAGCATTGATTGCGCTGCTCCTTCATGAATATCCTCCCAGATCGTATCACGCTCATCGCCATCGTTTTCCGCGTTTGAATGATTTCTCTTTTGTCCGCCATTCCGCTTATGCCTATCAGTAAACTCGTCATCATCGGCATAAGCGTTTGCAACCAGAGAAAAATTCGTTTCAATCACCGCTAACGATTTATGTTGTTTCGCGGTAAAAGCGGCATACCCGGTACTGCCGAGAACCACAATGTGAATTATGAAGAGATAGACCATCCACGAGCCAGCAGGGTTGTGCCCTCTATAATACTTTGGTTTTCCAGTAATAAGGTCTTTCAGATAGGAGAAGGCAGCCCGGGGAGAGTAGGCGAAATCGCTAAATCGGGCATGCGTGGAGCCGATAAATCCCCAGAGTATGCGGAGCGAAATCAGAATGAAGAGCAGGTAGCCAACATACCGGTGGGCAGCACTATCGTCATCGCCCGTCGCATAGGCTGCAATGAAGAGCAGCACCAGGCTCCAATGGAAGATGCGGATAAACGGGTCCCAAACGACAAGAGAATCATTTCCTTTCATAACGTCCACCTCCTCATCAAAAACCCAGTGCCATCTTTACTCGGGTAATGGCCCCGGCTTGTCGCACAGGGCCGCAATGACGCCTCATACCCCCATAAATCGGTTCGCTGCCATGACGGCATTGATCGAAGTTTTGAATAGAACAATCTGGAGGGGCCAGTATCAATTATATCATGCTTCGGCTTGAGAAAAAGAATTCCGGAATCAATCACAGCTGATCCTATAGCCGCTTTTCCTGGTGCATCGATGGTCATCCAGCTGATGTCACCGTATGGATCAACACGAATTTCGTACCGATCGACGCGATACAGGCCCGACTCTTGAGGCGCGGGGGAACGGCGATCATAGTTCAGGGCCAGATCCACTATGCACCCTTCCGTAGAGTTATTTCGTTTCTCGGTCGGATTGAGATCAATAGATAGGCAATAATAACTGGAGAGATCCCAGACAGGGAGCTTCATTTGATTTCGCTGGAACTCCAATCTCAAATATCCAAGCGCCTTTTCTTCACAGGACAGGAGAATGAGAATGTTGCCGACAAGAAAGCAGCTCCCGCTCCTCGTTCTTCCAAAAGTGGCATTTGTCGTCCAGGCTAATACGCCATATTCAGAGACCGTGATAATATACTTGCCAAGGCTGAAATTCAGTTGGCACCCCATCATGCTCCCTCCGGCGGCCGGGTCGTTCAATAGCGGTTGGAAGTCAAAGACGTGAAGACTTGTGCCTGATACTACATTGTAAACATTAAGATTTGATTAAGAAGCAGCGATAGCACCGTGTATTTATCTAAAAGTACTACAAAATATGGATATATTAACCCGATAACTCAATTCCTGTAATAACATTTCCTTCCTCGCACTCATCAAAAAATTTAGTTTTCACATTTAATTACGAAAAGATAAAGGTTTTCATTAAAAGCTGCAGCATCCTCCCGCAGCTTCATCAATTCTTCATGTCCGCCTGGTAACAATTCCTCGATAGTTCCGTGTTTGCCGGATCGCAAAATACCTACATCAACCACTTTGTGAGGCGAGAAAACCCATGCGCTCATGTTCAATTGTCATACCAACCATCAACGAAGAGCAAAACATCCCCTTGTTGTTAGACAGTATAGAACGGGTCGCCAAAGAACATACTCTTTCCGCGGAAATCATATTCGTCGACGATCAATCCTCCGATCGCACCGGTGATGTGATCCGATCCTACAACGGACCGTTAGCGATCAACCTAATTGTCCGCGAAAATGAGCGCGGCCTTGCCGGAGCGGTCGTCACGGGGGCGCAGGCAGCCCGAAACAGTTTGGTGGTGGTCATGGATGCCGACCTCAGCCACCCGGCTGAAGCCATTCCGCACCTGCTACGACCACTTGAGCACGGCACTGCCGACCTGGTGATCGGCAGCCGCTACGTGTCGGGTGCCTCGCTTCTGCACTGGCCGCTTGGAAGAAGATGTGCTTCCTGGCTCGCTTCGTTGCCGGCACGACTTCTTACCGGGGCAAGGGATCCCTTGGCCGGTTTCTTTGCCACGGAAAAAGAAAATTTCATGCATCTCGACAACAATCTGCCCGGATTCAAAATCGGTTTCGAACTGCTCATGGGGGCAACCGTTTCCAGGAGATTCCCATCGAATTTCATGACCGATCCCAAGGACAATCAAAAATGGATTGGACGGTCATCAAAGCCTACCTGAGTCAACTAAGCCGGCTTTGCGGCCTGCATATACCAGATCCGCAGCAGTGGCGGGCACTGCTGCTTGGAATACTTGCATTCGTTCTCGACCTGGCACTGTTTCCTCTCTTCATAAAAAGCGGCTTTTCTCTATCGACAGCTCATATCATCTCGTTTCTCTTCGTCTTACACTGCATCTTCTTTCTTCTTTCCTCTCCTGACAGCCACGACGAGGAAATAAACTGGCCGCCCTCATTTCACCTGCAATCCTATGGAGCAGTCCTGGTCGTGATGATCGCCATGCTATTTCTTCGTGGCGGATTCCTCGCCACAACGCTTAACAGTCTGCCACTGTCCCATCCACTGGTCTTTTTCGTTCAAGCCTTGAGCATCGGGGTCACGTGGCTTCTGATGCTTGTCACCATACCTGCCAACTCTGTTCTGCGATACAATTCAGAACAACGCCGGATCTGGATCATGTTGGCAATCGGTTACTCGATCATCTTGCGGGGAGCATATCTCGGCGCTGCTGAACTTATTCAAGAAGAAGCCTACTATTGGAATTATGCCCAGCACCTCGATTATGGCTATCTCGATCATCCGCCCATGGTAGCCCTGTTGATCCGTTTCGGGCTAGTCCTCTTCGGCGATACGGAACTTGGTGTTCGCTTGGCGGCTCTGCTCTGTTGGCTGGGCACCGCCTGGTTCAGCTGGCAGTACAGCAAGTCGCTTTTCGGCCGTGAACGGGCGCTGGAAACATTGCTGCTGCTGGCGGTTCTGCCGATTTTTTTCGGAACCGGTTTGCTTATGACCCCTGACGCCCCGCTGGTCACCTGTTGGGCTGCGTCAATGTATTTCCTCCACCGAGCGCTGGTCAAAGGTCAAAAGCACAGCTGGATCGGTGCCGGAATCTTTCTGGGAATCGGACTCGTCTCAAAATACACCATTGCTCTCCTCGGTCCGGCCGTCATCATCTATATGATCTTTGAACCCCGCGCCCGGAAATGGTTCACGTCACCGTACCCCTATCTTGCTGCTGCTCTCGCCTTACTGATTTTTTCACCAGTCATCTATTGGAATATCGAACACGGTTGGGCGTCATTTCTCTTTCAAACACATGACCGACTCGTCGCCAGCACCGAATTCTCCCTGCATGAATTGATCGCCAGCGTCATCGTACTCCTCAGCCCCCTTGGGGTATGGGCCTTGCTGTTCCACCTCCGGCCAGCGAAACTGGCTTTGCTGCGGCAGTGGTCAGGTGAGGCTTTTGGCGAGCAAACCGTTCATTTTCTGCTGGTCATGTCTCTGGTGCCGCTTTCCGTATTTATCCTGTTCAGCCTGTTCAAGGAGGTGAAGCTGAGTTGGACGGGCCCGATATGGATTGCATTATTACCTGTTATTTCAATAGATTCCGTAAAAAATAGCGTCTCCGCGGCGGCGCAATCGTTCACCACGTTCAAAATCTGGTCGGCAACAGCGACAATTTTGCTCCTTTTTTACGCCACCTGTCTGCACTATTTTTCACTCGGCCTGCCGGGATTACCCTATCCTCAGGGTGCGCTGCTCACCGGCTGGCCGAATCTCGCATTGCAGATTGCCCAAAAAGCAAATATCCTCGAGCAAGAAACCGGTGTGGCGCCGATCATCGTCGGCATGGATAAATACCGGATTGCCAGCAGCTTGAGTTTTTATCAAAGCAAATTGTCACGTTCACGCGGCAAAGAGAAGGAACAGATCCTGGAGGAAATTACGGGGCGGCATCTGTTCGGTATCAACGCACTGATGTACGGTTATTGGATGGCTCCAGAGCGCTATCGGAAACGAACCATACTTGTCCTTTCTCCCGATAAAGGAGGATTGATCAAAGAGCGATTTCTTCCGTACGTTTCTGACATAGGCGAACTTGGCGTTTTCTATTATGACAAGTTCGGCAAGAAAGTTGGACCGATGTATTATCGGCTGCTGAGAGGATACCGGCCAGCTGGAAACGAGGTGGCACTGCAATGAACATCCTCATTATCGATGACGAAATACAATTGCTGCAGAAACTGGCTTCGATCTTGACCAAGGAATTCTACACAGTCGAAACGGCTGCGAACGGTCGCGATGGCCTCGATAAAATCTGGAACGACCACTACGACCTGATCGTTCTCGATATCATGCTGCCGCATGTTTCCGGTTTGGAAATCATTCAGGAAATACGCAAGGAGGGCATTGAAATCCCGGTGCTGATGCTGACAGCCAAAAGCGATATCGAGGACAAGGTCAAAGGACTTGACCTGGGAGCAGACGATTACCTCGCCAAACCATTTTCGATCGCCGAACTACTGGCCCGGATACGGGTGCTCTTGCGGCGTCAGAGCACAGCATCCCCCACCATCGAAATCGGTCCGCTGAGTCTTGACACCACCCGGCGTGAAGCATTTGTCAACGGCACTTCACTCCCGCTGACCGCCAGAGAGTTTGCTATCCTGGAATTTCTGATGCATAACCGCGGACGAGCCATTTCCCGGTTCGCCATCGCCGAGCACGTATGGGGAGATGCGTTCGACCCGTTCAGCATGTCTAATTTTATTGATGTTCATATGAGCAATTTACGAAAAAAACTGCATGCATTCGGAGGGCTCAACCTCATCAGCACGGTACGCGGATTCGGCTATAAGATCGAGCGACAAGAATCATGAAAATCCGCACCCGTTTCACTTTGCTCATCGCCGCAATCTCGCTCATCTCAGCCGGACTGGTATACGCTTTCGTGACTGCCGAACTGGGTGAGGGTTTATTCGTCCTGATCGACCAGGAAATTCACGATGTGGGGACGTCCCTGCTGAACAAGGCAGTCGAAAGTCCACGAAATTCCGTCATCTCCTCCGATTACCCTCTCGATCGCTACTGGATTCGGCTCACCGACAGCGCTGGAGTCGTACGTTTTCAATCTCGACTGGCCACCCTTGTATCTCTGCCGGTAGAACCAGATCGAACCCGATATTTCGCCAAGGTTCGCGTGCCCGTAGACGATGTCTGGATTGAGCCAGAGGAGGAGGACGATCGAGATAAAATCGATGAAAACATGCGCTTCAGGGTTGTCAAGTTGAAAAAAATGGACAAAGAAGGCGGCGTGCTGACAATTACCGTCGCCAAGCCGATCCCTGTTTTATCTGCCGAGATGTTTGAGATTTTCATTGAGATTATCCAGGGAGCTGCCTTGTTCACCGTTGTGGTGATCATCGCCAGCTATCTGCTGGCCGGCAGAATGCTCCGGCCGTTGCATACCATCAACAGGCTCATCAAAGAGATTCGAGAATCATCCCTTTATCGCAGAATTCCGCTCGGCGCCAGCAAAGATGAACTGTACACCCTGTCCACATCACTCAACGAAATGTTTGAACGTCTACAAGAATCATTTGAGAAACAAAAGCAGCTGATCAGCGACGCCTCTCATGAACTGAAAAGCCCGCTCGCCATACTGCGCCTCGGCCTCGAAGACCTCATGCAGGAACAGATACCGGAGGAAACGAGAACAGAGCTGGAAACACAACTGATCATCACCCAAAGGATCCAGAAGCTCGTCACCGATCTCCTGGATATATCCCGCTTGGAACAGCAAGAGACCCTGGCAAGGGAAACGGTAGATATTGCCCGCCTGCTCTCTGATGTGATCGACGAATTCAAGGGATTGATCGATTTTAAACAGGTCGAGGTTTCTCTCAACCTGGAGGAGGCACTGATTGAGGTTGACGGGCTCAAAATCCAGCGCCTTTTTGTCAACCTCATCGATAATGCCATCAAGTACAATTTCCCCGAGGGGGGCAAACTATCCGTACGTGCCCGTTACCGGAATGGTGTCGTGGAAGTTACCATCGCTAATACCGGGATAATCCTTGACCCGAAAGAATATAAAAAAATCTTCAACCAGTTTTACCGGGTCGAGGAATCCCGTTCACAAAATTACGGTGGAACCGGCCTCGGTTTGACAATTGCTCGGCGTATTGTCGAGATGCATGGCGGTACCATCGAAGTATCCAGCGATAATACATGGACCACCTTTCAGGTGCGTCTGCCCGATGCGCTTGGATTAACGCTTACTTAACCGATGATGATCCATTATTCGTCGGTCAAAGAGGGCGCGCTGATCTGCTCAGCACTTTCGAGAATGGTTAGCACATGGTACGCAACACAACTAATATGAAAGGTAAACCACTACTGACACTCCATACAGCAACGGCCCCAACCTCAACTCAACACCAGGTTACGGAGCTAATAGCGATGTTAATCATTCCAGCTGAAAATCAGACCCTGGACTATTGAGGCAGGCTAAGATGGCCAGATGATATGTGCTCACGGCGATTTTTAGCTGCGACATGAGATGCCTACTGCATCTTGAGATAAAAGGACAATGAATCGACTGTCAGATCGGATCGGGTCAGGTTTGCCCGGTGTGTAAGGTCGGATTTCAATTCTTGCACATAAAAACCTGCGTTATGGTAGGACGGTCTGGCCGAGCTTGATCTCGCCGATCGGTTCACCCCTTGCATTGTCGGCCGACTGTGCTAGTGTGTGACCATGGCTCGGCCTTCGGCCGCTTGACGGTTCGTGCAGCTGCAATGGCCGATCATCGCTGCCAGCCACCAGAAACTGATCTTTGTTTTGCCACGCAAAACGCACCAGGCCAAATTATTCCGGCCACAATCCCCCGACCATCGTCTTCACGACGAAAGGAGTTTCCCATGACGGTCGCAGTACAAGGTAACACGGTTCAAATTCACTACACCGGAACGCTGGACAACGGCTCGGTTTTCGATACCTCCGAAGGTCGTGAACCGCTCGAGTTCACTCTCGGCGGCGGTCAGGTCATCGCCGGCTTCGAAGAGGCGGTCACCGGCATGGCCGTCGGTGAGAAAAAAAGCGTCAAGGTTCCCGTGGACAAGGCCTACGGTCCGCGAAACGAGGAGCTGGTCATCGCCGCACCAAAAGAGCACGTACCTGCCGACATCAGCCCAGAGGTTGGCCAAAAATTGCAGATGGGTGGACCCAACGGCGAAATGGTGGTTGTCACCGTAGTCGAAATCACCGATTCGCATATCATGCTCGACGCCAACCCGCCGCTGGCCGGCGAGGACCTGAACTTCGACATCGAACTGGTTGCCGTCGCCTGATTTCGCTGCCTTATCAGGAGTACCCCGCACCTCCATAAAAAAATCGGCGGGACAGGTTTTAACCTGTCCCCCGCTCACTTTCAAATATGGTGCAGGGTACGTCCCTCCCCGTCGTTCCATATCCATGCCCGCACTCACTGCCTCGCAGAGTATCGGGCAGATATCTTGACATCAAGATATCTGCCCTTAAGGTAATCACATGGCATCTTCACCACTGCCACCGAACCAATCTGGAATACGCCGCTATTTGATTTGCACAGCAGCTTAGAGCGCAAGGAGCAACGGGACATGAACAACAGACAGAGCATCTCAGGCATCCACCATATTACGGCAATCAGCTCATCGGCGCCCGACAATGTCGCATTTTACGAAAACGTGCTGGGCCTGCGCCTGGTGAAGCAGACGGTCAATTTTGACGACCCCTTTACCTACCACCTCTATTACGGTGACCAGCAGGGGACACCGGGCACCATCCTGACTTTCTTCCCCTGGTCGGAACTGCCACGGGGCACGATCGGCGCCGGTATGGTAACTGCAATCGCGTTTGCGATTCCGGCAGGCTCGTCCGATTATTGGCGACAGCGGCTGCGAGATCATCAGGTCGCCGCAACCAGCGGGACCCGGTTTGGCGATGAAGTGATCAGCTTTGCCGATCCCGACGGCCTTTCCCTGGAGCTGATCGCGCCGCAGCTGTCGCCACAGGAGAAGCCTTCGGACCAGGCGATTCGGGGATTTCATTCGGCCACCGAGCTGACCCGGTCACTGGAAGGGACCAGCAAGCTGTTGATCGAATCGCTGGGCATGGAGTTGCACGGCCAGGAACAAAGCCGCTACCGGTTCGCGATGACCGGTGATGAGCCGGCCCGTTTCTACGACCTGGTGGTCGACCCGCAGGCAATAGACGGCGCCCAGGGCGGCGGCACCGTGCACCACATCGCCTTCCGCACCCCGACCGACGATGCACAGCTCAGGTGGCAACGCCTGCTGTGCGAGGACGGCTACCAAGTCACTGCAGTTCGCGATCGGAAATACTTCAGATCGATCTATTTCCATGAACCGGGCGGCGTACTCTTCGAGATCGCCACCGATCCGCCGGGCTTCACCGTCGATGAACCGCTGGAGAAGCTGGGTCACACCCTCCAATTGCCGGAACAGTTCGAGTCCTGGCGTGACAAGATTGCGGGCCGCCTGCCGCCGCTGCGCCCGGCCCAATGACCACCCAAACCCCGCCTCTGACTCAGGAGGCGGGCGCCAACCCTTTGTCACAATCAGACGAGCCGATGCAAACAGCAGCCCATCTCAGACTGCTCTTTGGCAGGGCCAACAAGGCGATCGAGCAGGTCGACCGGGCCAGTATTTCCCGGACCGGCCTCAACGTCAGCGATTTTGCCATTTTGGAAACCCTGCTGCACAAGGGGCCGCTGCCGATCAACACGATCGGCGAGAAGGTACTGCTGACCAGCGGGTCGATGACCACGGCCGCCAACCGCCTCGAAAAAAAAGGATTGGTACAGCGGGTCAGGGACCCTGCCGACGGGCGCAGCGTGCTGCTGCATCTGACCGGAGCAGGACAGGAACTGATCGAAACGGCGTTCCTCGACCACTGTGAGAACCTGGAGCTGATCTTTACCGTGCTTGCCGGCAACGAGCGTGCGGAATTGGCTCGACTACTGAAGAAAATCGGCAGGCAGGCGCAATCCATCGAGCTGCCCTGATAGTGGCAGGATCGCTTCGCCGGGACGGTCCCGCTACATCTGGAGCAAGACAGCGGGCTGTGCGTCTTGTTCCGCGGTAATCCGGGTTTCACAGATCAACAGGCGGTCCCGCTGGATCCCTTTGCTTTCCACCAGATAGTCGCGTACCGCCGCCGCCCGGCGCTGACCGAGTTCGGCGAGTTGTTCCCGGTCCTCCGCATCGACTTCGATATCGGTTCCAGCCATTTCTTCACGCTGCTCCGTCGTCAGGAATTCCCAGGATGCAGCGGTCGGACACAGCTGCATATCGGTCTCCGGGCGCTCGCTGAGGATCGTTCCGACTCGCTCCAGATAGTCGGTATGCTCGGCGGTAATCGCCGTTTCCTGCGCCGCAAAAACCACCGGCGGCAACACCACCTCGAGCATCTTCTCGCCCAGTTTCATACCAACATAGGCGAGCGCGCCATAGGGACCGAGCGCGTACATCATATAACCGGAAGCGGCCGGAACAATGGCTTGGCCCAACGCGGTAATCAGCACCCCGGAAATACCCACTCCCAGATCGCTCACCGGACCGCTGAGCGGTACATTCAGTTCGATGTTCCCATCATCGTCACGTAGCAGAGACAACGCCGCATCGAGCGGAACCGGTAATTGGTTGTCCAGCTCTTCCGCCAGGGCCGGAGTGATGGTCTCGGTCTCCAGCTGCTGCAGCAGGACGGCATTATCCAACTGCAGTTGATCATCGGCAAGGTTCAGCTTGGTTTCCAGCCGCAGTTGGCCGGAGGCCAGAGCGGTGCCGACCGCCTGCACGGTATAGGGAGAGAGAGCTCTCAACGGATAGTTTTTCAAGTTCAGGCGCAGATCTGTAGCGGGAGATTGCAGAAAAGGAGCAATGGTGCCGCTGAGTTCTACCGGGGCCCGTCCTTCCAGCTCGCCCTGCAGCAGGATAGTGGTTTCACGGTCGGGATTGCCCGTATCCAGCCGTCCCGCTTCGAATCGGTCAATGGTCAGATTGGTGGCGAATGGGGTCGGCAGAGTATAATCGGTAAAAGAAACCTCGCTGGTGCCGTCGACCAGCACCTTGTTCAGAGAAAAGGCTGTCTGGTTCGTTTCATGCTCCTGATCGTCAGCCACCGGCTGGCCTGCGGCCGAAGCGATATCCGGTTCCTGCATAGCCGCCAGCCGGTGGGCGAGAACAAACTCCCCACTCGGTTCGCGAACGAATGCAGCTACCAGGTCGGCAAGGTGCAGGGTGTCCCCCTCTACTCCGGCCTTCTCGCTCCAACGCAGCCCATCGAGGGTCGCCGTCCCAAGAGTCATGGCCGGTTGTTCCGAAGCACCCGCGGCGGCTGGCAACAAGACGAGTTGATCCACCGCCGTGGCGCCGACAGTGAGGCTTGGACGATCGGTGCCGGCAATATCCTGTATCTGGATGCCGCCCACACGGGCGAGTTGCTCTCCATTACGGGTCGCGGTAACGACAGCCTGTTCCAGGCTAACCTCCCCGACCTGAAACCCCGCCAGGTCATCACTGGCGAGTTCAGACAACCCGACACGCGTGATAGCGACCTGCAGCGGCAATGAACCGGGAACAGCGGCCTGCAGATTGCTGACCTGCATATCTTTCAGCGCCAATTTCAGCTCTCCCCGGCCCTCGATATCGTCAATCCGCACCTGGTCGAACGAAACCAGAGTCTGGTCTTGTCGCCCCAATTCGAACTGCTCCAGTGTCAGTTCATGATGCCCGTCCACCCCTACCTCATCGCCCAGGGTAACTGTCGATACCGCTCGCAGCTCGGCGCTCTGCTGGGCAATTCGCAGCCCCGATTCGTCAAACTCGACCAGCACTTCGGCCAAAGACAGCAGTCCATCCAGTCCGATCCGTGATTCTTCTACCCCCTGATCGGCGTAGGACGCTGTTCCCTGCCAGACAAGGGATTTTGCTCCGCCCCGCAGACCTGAAGAGCCATCCCCGAAGGCACTGTCCAGAACGCCCAGTTCCAGGTCGCCTTCGGCCTGTACCAACAATCCCCGCTCTTGATTATCGGAATCATAGAGGACCTCGCCCTGCCAGACCAGGCGCTCTTCACTCAGTTCGAACCGCGGGAGATGCAGCCCGAACCCCTCGGCGTTAATGATTCCCTCGCGCTGGTGAACGATGATTCGTCCCTGTTCACCGAAGCTCAGTTCCGTTTGACCACCCACTTCAACGCGCTTCAGGTTCACACCAAGACCTGCGTCAGGACCTTCCGAAGAAGCAGCGTCGGCAACGAGCACCTCGGCCACGGTCAGCTGCCCGTCGAGCTCTGCCTTCGACCCCTCTTCTGCATTGTTCCTGTAAACGATGCCTCCCTGCCAGGACAGCGCGTCAAGGTTGGACTGGACACTCGACGAGTCGTCTCCGGCGGCGCTCTGCAATGCGCCCAGTTCCAGGCTGCCTTCGGTCCGCACCAACATCCCCTGGTCCTGGTGATCGGAATCATAGCGAACCTCACCCTGCCAGGTCAGATGCTCTTCACTCAGTTCAAACTGGGGGAGATATAACCCGAATCCTTCAAACCGGACCGCTCCCTCCCGGTGGTGGGCAGTGATCCGCCCCTGGTCATCAACAGTCAGTTCAATCCGGCCGCCGACTTCGATTCGGGAAAGCGTCATATCAAGCGCCGCGTCGGGAACCTGCAAGCCATAATCGGCGGTGGCCAGTTCGCCATCGACGAGCACAGTCAGCCCATCATCATTCGTCCCGGAATAATCCACCCGCCCCTGCCAACTCATGCTCCGCGCCGTGGTAGAAAAACCGTCAACGCCGACAGCCGCTGCGTCCGCAGTAAACGTGCCATCGTATGCGGCCTGCATACCGGTTTCCGTCGTCTGGCCGAACGATACGTCGCCCGCCAACGATATCCCTCCGGCAAACGTCAGCAGGGTATCTTCGAGAAGGCCGGCGATTGCTTCCAGGTGAAAACCAGAGATCGTTACCGCTCCATCAATCTGCAGTTCCGGCACCAGCTCAACCCGTTCCAGATCAATGGCCAGCGGAGCGTCATTGAGCAGGCCGGTGAGCATGAAACTGGCCGACGGCCGCCCCTCACGGGTGGAAAAGCGCAGCAATTCTGCCTGCGCAACAGCCAGAACCAGATCCAGTTGAGGCGTCTTGAGACGGACGCGGCAATCGGTCAGCACCACGTGATCAGCCAGGACGGCCCAGGAGGAAGCAGCGTCGTTATCGGCCGCCTCTGATTGCGTCTCTGCGCCCCCGGCCATGGAATATGACCCGAAGCGCCAGCTGCCGTCCGCACGTTGTTCGATATCGATCGACAGATCCCGATACTCGGCTTTCTCCACGTGGACATCGCGCTGCAACAAGGAGAGCAGGTCGAGATCAAGCACCATCCGTGCATTGCGCAGCAATGACTGCCCGTCTCTTTGCACATCCATGCCTTCCATGGTAATCCGGCCGAGAAACGGGTTGAGCCTGAGCGTTTCGATCCGCGCCTGATCGGCCCCGTTTTTCCTGAGCCAATCGGTCAGGTAATATTTCGTGCCGACCGGCAGCAACACGAGCAGCAGCGTCACCACAGCAACCAGTCCGAGCAACACCTTCATCCATCGTTTCGTCAACAACCGCCCTGTAATCATCACCGATACTCCAACGAGTTCATTTGCTCCAATCTCAGTCAGTCATGCTCCGCAGTGATAATGATAACAAAAAGTGTCAGGTATTGCCCGCGGCGATAAAGCCACAGGAAGGCAGGGGCACATTACTGCCTGAAATTGCAAATAATACAGTAGTATTGAGGGAGTAGTCGAGAGTAACGAACGCGGGAAGAACATCTCCCGTTGTCTCAATATGGCTCGGCGGGATCCTGCATTTGCACTACCTGGCCACCAGCGAGGCACAACACCCCCGCCGAGCTTTGGCGGTGTCGCTTGTGTCGGCGGCACTACAATAAAAACATGCAGCCGACTCAGACGACAACAATCAGAAACTGTATTTTATCGTAACGTAGCCGACATGAACCTCGTAATCATGATCGGCATAGGCACCGCTCAAATAGGTTCCCCCCGGAGCGTAATCATATTCCAGGTATTGCTGGTCTTCATACGTGCTCTTTTCGTAGATGTAACCGACCCCGAGCCCCAATCGTTCAGTGAGAGTATAGTCGACCTTCGCTGAAACGGTGGTGATATCGTAATCATCGTATTGGGTGATCGGCAACAGAGCCGAACTGCCCTCACTGGTAAAATCGCTTTTGCCATCCGATTTCTGGTATTGGCAGGACAGGTTCAATCGGAGGCGATCCGGGATGATCGACATACCCGCGTTCAGCCCGACGATCCAGAAATCCTCGCTGATATCCTGCGTCCAGCGAAAGGACGACGGACTCCTGTCGGCGACCCGCGGGTCGGCGATCTGGCCGGGAGAGTAGTTGTAGTGATTGGAATCGGCCTGGTAATTCTCATAGCCGGCAAACCCGCTCAGATCGAGCATCCGTGCTGCCCGCCACATAAAATCGAGATAGAACTCATGCCCCGTATCATCGGTTCGCCCGAGGACCACATCGTCATAACTATTATCGGTGTAGGTGTAGGACACGCCGAAATCGAGGTTGTCAAGCGGATACAACTCCACCGCTGCCTGGATCTCGTGCTTTTGTTTCGAAGCAACGTCGTATCGTTGCACAAACTGGACGATGTACTCGGAAGCAAAGGCCGACACGCCGGCAAGGTCATGATCTGCGTCCGTATCTCTGTTGAGGTATGAATATTTCAACCGTGCCGTCAAATAGTCGAGGCTGGTATTCTTCAATTCGACATACAGCAGATTATCGGAATTGCTGTCGCCATCCGGACGATTGCGGCGCTCGACATTTTCATATTCATAGCCGCCGCCAAGCCTGGTGTGGCCGGCCAGCTTGTAGTCGGCATCGAAGCCCAGGGTGTGCCTGGTGTATTCGAGCAGGTGGGTATCATTGCCGCCACCGTCGTATTCGATGACCGTGGAATCGTTGTTCCGATCAAAGTACTTGTAGAACAGCCTGGTATCAAGATCATCGGTCGGCCGGGATGCCAGTGCCGCCGACAGGCTCATTGTGCTGATATCGCCTTCAAATACCGTGCTGTTAAGACCTGACGGCAGCAGGCTTCCTACTTGATCCTGGGAAAAGTCGTTGGTCAGGTTGGAATAACTGCCGGCCACGGACAGCGTCGATAAAGCGGGCAACTGCCGCCAGATCATGTTGACCCCCAGTTCCATGTAATCGTTGTCCGGCGGCAGCGAGTTGTGCTCGGTGATCCCGAGGAAGGGGTTTTGCCAGTCGAGAAACGTGTTCTCATTGCTGAAGGAACTGTACAGTCCGGACAGCTTGATAGACATTTCGTCCGTCCGGTATCCTCCGGCCAGCGTAAAATTGTTGGTTGCGTAATCAACTGGTTCCGGCAATTCGACTACTCCTGAAAAACTGCCGGTCCCCAAGGGTTTCAACCCGTCTTTCTCAACTCTCTCGACCCCGACATGGAAAAAGAATGGTGAGTCGAAGGAGAGGTCGAACGTACCACCGAACTTTTGCCTATCGACATGGTAGTCGAAGGTCCGCCAACTCGCCTGATTGGCCGGACTGGAGCCTTCAATGGTCAAGGTGTCCGATCCGACGGATGAATAAAATGTTTGCGCATCAAACGAGAGGTTATGTGGGATCTCGTCATAGAAAAGCGAGTATTTGAATTTCCCGTAGCTTCTGCCTTCGACTTGATATTGCTGATCGTCCAGTCCGACACGCGTTCCCTCAATACCCAGGAAATAGCTCTCCGTATCGTAGTCAAGGGTGAAGTTACCGATCAGTGCATCATCGAGATCTTCATATTCCTGCGATTTCGCGCTTTCTTCTACGCCGTCAGCTACCTGGGCGCCGACCTCCAGCGAACCGGAAAACTCTGCAACTTCATTGGCTAGACCTTTTTCGGCAGGGAGAATGAGGAGCGCGGCGGCGATAAACCAAAACGATTGAATCTTCATATTCCCTCCGTCTATCGAGTGAACGCGTGATTTTCGAAAGAATTGCTGCCGTGGATGGCGCCATGACAATTCAGGCAGGATCGGGCAAAAAACCTGTTGCTCGGACTGCTGCCGGAGAAACCGGCCTTGTTGTCATAGGGGGTACCCGGATGACGAGACCAGTCGTGACAATCCTGACAGATATTAGGCACCTTTTCAGTGAGCAGTTTCGCATGTCTGCTCCCGTGCGACGAGTGACACGTCAGGCAATTCTCTTCGACCGGCGGGTGTTCGTAAATATACGGACCACGTTTGTCCGCGTGACAGGTAAAGCAGAGTTGCTGAATACTGTCCGCCTTGATCATCGCTTTGCTGACACTGCCGTGCGGCAGATGACACGAAGAGCAGCTGACTTTGCCCTCAATGATCGGATGATGGGAATACTTATTGGCGGCAATCTCTATCTCCCGGTGGCAGCCAAAACAAACCTCCGGCTCGCGCGGTTTTTGCGATCCCGCAGGGGTATGAAGGTCATGGCAGGAATCGCAGGATACCTCTTCGCGGTTGTGGGTACTCGCATCCCACCAATCCATGATCGGTGTTGATTTCTGATGGCAGGTCAAGCATTTTTCCGACTTTGCCAGCGAATCTACATCTGCGTCGAAGGCAAAGATATCGACATCGCGACCACCGCCTTTTTCAACATGCATTGCTCCTGCGCCGTGGCAGGTCTCGCAGGCATCCTGCGATTGCGGGCCTTTCACCAATTTTTTCGAATGAATCGATTTCGCGTAACTCGCATATTGTGTCTCGTGGCATTCCTGACACGTTTCAGCTCCGATAAAGCCCAGCTGCTCGTCCGTCTGCGCCGCGGTAATGGTCCTGACCGGCAGCGTCAGCCAAACCGCCAGCAGACACAGGGAAAAGGATACTAACATCAAGAACGTTCTCATTGTCGACGACCTCCCGGTTGATGATTCTTGGCTTGTATCATGAACCTTCACCGCATATTCGTTCAGATATCGGTCTTAACCAGTCGAAATCCGAGGGAATGATGACTGAAGCCGGGCGAAAGACCGACACGGTGTGAACTCCTGATCCCAAGCGGGCCGTTACTCCAGCCACCGCCGCGCATGACGCGATACTCTCCCGATCCGCTATAGACCGGGTCATCTTTCGGGAGTTTTTCGTACGCGTCGTAATTATAGACATCAAGGCACCACTCCCAGACATTGCCAAGCATATCGTAGAGACCTTTACCGTTGGGCTGGAAGCTACCCACCGGTGCCGCAACGGCGTGTCCGTCGTCACAGTTGAACGTGGTCCATTTTGCCCAGTGCTCTCGCGCCGTCCGATCGGCCACATTGGCATACATGCAGGCTGCCTCCGGGTCGCTGCCCCAGAATCGGCTGGCGCTGGTGCCGGCACGAACCGCATACTCCCACTCGGCTTCCGTCGGCAGTCGAAATGCCATCCCTGTCTGCTGGGACAGCCACTCGGCATAAGCCATGGCATCCTCCCACGAGACATTGACGACCGGTTGGGTGTCATCATCGAGGCTTAAGCCGGCAGATTCGCCGCTGTGGTGATCCGGCCTGAATTTTCTGTACTGAGCGTTGGTGACTTCGTACTTTCCCATGGCGAAGTCACCAACGCATACCTCATGGAGCGGTCGTTCGTTATCGTCCCCGTCGCCGGCAGCATCCCCCATCTGATAGCATCCGCCTTTGATCGGTACAAATTCCATTCCCGCCACAGACTCGGTGACAAGTGACTGGGCACCGCCAGATGCAGCACTTGCAAAGAGAAACAGAATCAGTAACCTCCCCGACTTTTTCAAAACCATTCTCCACCTCCTCCAGTACTCAGGTTTACAGGCCGGCATCCGCGCAAAGCGCATCACCACACATCATTTTTTCAATAGTTTCCGATGAGTTAAAGAGCCGTGGCCGACTGCTGACAGGAGTGAAACAGTGCAAGCCACTATTGGCTCGTTTGATCTATTTTTTTTTGCAGAACTGCTGAATCGATATGAAACCCGAGATCAGGTGATCGCGGGTTTTCTATTCGGTATGTGGCTGCTTAGGGGAATGACCAGCCGCGCTCGTGGAGAAGGTGGCACAGCCGCTAGCAAGTAGCTAGCGGTACATCAGAGGAACGCAGCTTCGTTCCCAGTGCTACTTTGTAACTACAATTTTATCGTTTTTCCCCCGCTAATGCAATTTTTTTATAGGAATTATCAATTTTACCTGGCGATATCATCCCTCGCTCCACGTCTCATCCGGACTATTGAGCTGCCATTTATTGGCAGCAAACAAAGGCAGGCTCCTGAGAGCAGCTCGGCATGATTACCTGGCGCATGCCAAACCGTCGACACATCAGGTCATAAAACAAGCTGTCGCTGGATAGCGGCTACTTTTTTGTCGATTTCTTGAGCAGAACGTGGTGACATTGAGCAATGATCACCGCCCCTCCCTACCGCTATACGATTGCCGCTGCCTGCTTCATGATCCAGGCCATCGGCATCGGCACCTATGTCAGTTACGGCGTCTTTTTCACCCCTCTGGCCGACGAGTTCCAATGGCCCCGGGCCGTCATTTCCGGGGCATCCTCTCTCGCCTTTATCACCAGCGGGGCGCTTGCCATCCTTATCGGCAGGCTCCTCGACAGCTACGGCCCGCGGCTGCTGATGAGCTGTGCCGCCGTGCTGCTCGGCATCGGTTGTCTGGCCATGTCCCGGGTCCAGGAGATCTGGCAGCTTTATTGTGTCTTCGGCATTGTTTTTGGGATCGGTCTTGGCGCCGTCGATGTGATCGCCTTGACGACAACGGCCCGTTGGTTCGTTCGCTCCCGAGGTCTGGTGACCGGGATCGTCAAGGTCGGCACCGGTGCCGGCCAATTCTCCATCCCTTTTCTGGCCGGCATTCTCATCGCCCTGTATGGCTGGCGCGCCACCTACCTGATTATCGGCGCCTCGGTGCTGGTGGTGCTGCTGCTGATCGCCCAGGTTCTCCGGCGGGATCCGGAATCTATCGGATCACCGCACCGACCCGACGTCTCGGCGACAACTGAAGAACCGGTACCGGCACCCACCGGCATTAACGCCGCAGCAGCAATGCGCTCCCCGCAGATGCTGATTATCTGCAGCGCTTCCGTATCAACCGTCTTCTGTCTGCTGACCATCCTCGTCCACATCGTACCCCACGCTGGCGATATCGGACTCTCCACCACCCACGCTGCCGGCGTGCTGTCGACGATCGGGGCAATCAGCATGCTCGGCAGGTTTTGCAGCGGCGTTGCCATCGACCGGATCGGCAGCAAATCAGTGCTGATCGTCTGTTATTTCGTGTTGACCGCCAGCCTGCTCTTACTGCAGGCTGCCGATTCGTTGTGGCTGCTCTACTGCTTCGCCGGTGTCTATGGGCTGGCCCACGGCAGCTTCTTTACCGCCATTTCCCCGTTGGTTGCGGAAATCTTCGGCATCGTTGCTCACGGCGCTCTTTTCGGCGTGGTCGTCTTCGCCGGGACGGTCGGGGGCGCCCTCGGCCCGATTGTCGCCGGATGGATCTTTGACCTGTCAGGAAGCTATGCCGCGGTCTTTATCACCATCACCGTGCTGAGCGTTGTCAGTCTCGGGTTGATTCTGCTGCTCCAACCACTGGGAAACAAGCCGCCGCTCCGGTAAACTCTCTCAGATAGCCGCGGGACTCGCCCGGATTCCGTAGTGAGTTTGTCCGGCAGCAAAAAGGGTCACTCTTTCAACGTGATATTGATGCGGCCGTCTTCGACGCGGATATCCTCAACTCCCTCCGAAAACGATTTCCAGAACCCCGGATCGCCACCGGCTTCCTTCACCAGGTCGACATATTTCAGGCCGCCCAGCCAGGCATTGGGCACCGGCACCCCCATGATGCTGACACCCTGTAAGGCCACCGACGGCTTCCCTTCGCTGAACGCCATAGCCACCCCGGCGTTGAAGCGCAGCGTCTTGCCGCCCAGAACCGGAAAATCAGGGTCCAGGGGCACGAGCAGTTTGAGGCTGACCAGGTCCTGAGACAGGTCGATGGCAAGCCGGCGCGCCAGGTCGGTATTGTTTGCCAGCAGCGCATTGAGTTCGCGTTCGTTGAAACTCACCTCGCGTGAGGCACCCACCTCGCTATAGCGCTCCGGGGTGAGCGCACCGTGTTCATCAAAGTCTCCGGCTGCCGATCCGTCGGGCTGCTCTTTCGGGATCGGCCCCGAGTCAGGCTGATAGCCCAGCGCCTGGAGCTTGCCGTCGAGCACCGTTTGTTCTTTGGCGTTGAGCTCAACCGGTTTGAACTCCCGAACAAATACATAGTTCTTCAGAAACCAGTAGCTGCCGCCAAGCGTCAGCACTATGGTAGCCAACACGATCAGCACGACGTTGGTCAGACTGACCCCGCTCCTGCGAGGTGAACCTGCTTCAATTGGCTGTCCGTTTTCCATGGAACCTTCCTGTCTCTGGTAATAAAGTCTTACACTCACGCTGCCTGACCATTCTTCATCTGGCCATCGGCAGTTCCAGGTAACCGTTGCGTCTGTTCGTGCTGTCGTGAATACCGGAAAAATCGCCGTCAGCCAGAGAATAAGCACCGCTTGGCACCAATACTATCTCAGAATACCGTACTGCCCTCGAATTTACCACACTACCGCCGGCGGCGGTTTCCCGCGGCCACTACTTCTCGTGCCGCAAATCTCTCGGGGAGCTTAAAAAATTCGGGATTTCGTTCAAGATCGAGGCGTGCAAGAAAATTTTACCGAAGGCATATATATGATATTCCGAGGATAAAATTTGATTGCGCAACGATGAGATTGGACGAAATGACAATTTTTCAAGGTCCCCTCTCGTTTTGACAGGATGTAGGCCATGATATAGGATGGTTTATGACCTGTTAGGTGATGGAATCGTACAAAGCCCCCAATCAGACAATCCGCCGACACCCATTACCGAAACCAATACGAAGCTGCTTTTAAAAGAATAATCGTTGTGTTATAGCTCATTGTGAGACGCTCGGAGCAACGTGGTCGGAAAGGCTGGTTGGTTTTTGAAAGTTAGCGGGGGACAGGTTAAAACCAGTCCCGCCGATTTTTAAATCTGTCCCGCCGATTTTCATATAAAGATCTTGAAAAATTCGGAATTTCGTTCAAGAGATTGCGCGGCCATTGGATTGGGCGTAATGACAATTTTCCACTGTTGCCAATAATGATACCGGCGCATTGGTGACCTGCGGGTCGTCGAGGGCGCTCAGCCAACAACGTTCACAGAGGAGGGATGAAGCATGAAGAACATGTGGTTGTCACTATGTGCTGTACTGCTCTTGATTGCCGGCCCGGCCGTCGCCGAGGATAAAACCACCCTGGTGGTCGGCGTGTCTTCGGACATCCACACCCTGGACCCCGGTGTTTCCAGCGACAATTACGATTGGCGCCAGATCTATCCCTGCTACGACCGCCTCGTCAAATACAAGGTGGTCAACGGCGAAGGCTCCACCGAGGTCGAACCCCAGGCAGCCGAATCCTGGACGGTATCCGACGACGGCAAGGTGTGGACGTTTACCATCCGCCAGGGCATCACCTTCAATGACGGCACCCCGCTCGATGCCGAAGCGGTGAAATTCGCCTTCAACCGGACCCTGACCATCGGTAAGGGACCGGCCGACAATATCGGCGCCATCGAATCGATGACCGTCATCGATCCCTACACGCTCGAGATCAAGCTGAAAAATGCCTATGGCCCGTTCCTCCAGACCCTGGCAACGGACGGAGCCTCCATCGTCAATCCCAGCGTGATGCAGCACGAAAAAGACGGCGACCTGGCCCAGGCCTGGCTCGCCGAAAACACCGACGGCAGCGGTCCGTTCACCCTGACCGAATGGACCAGAGGGCAGCGAGCGGTATTGGAAGCCAAGCCCGACTACTGGGGGGGCGCGCCGAAGATCGACACGGCGATTGTCCGTTTCATGAGCGAATCCGCCGATCGCCGCATGGCCCTTGAGCGCGGCGATATCGACATCGCCGAGAACATCCTCGTCGACCAGATCCCGGCCCTTGAGAAGAACCCCGATATCGTCGTCAAGCGCTTCCCTTCGCAGCTCGTCGAATACGTCTATATCAACTGCCAGAAACCGGCTCTATCCGATAAACGAGTCCGCCAGGCCTTGAACTACGCGATAGACTACCAGGGAATTATCGACTACGTGCTGCAGGGCAACGGCGTCCAGATGCGCGGGCCGATACCGAAGGGCATGTGGGGCCACAAGGAAGATCTCTTCCAGTATTCCCTCAATGTCGAAAAAGCCAAAGAGCTGCTCAAGGAAGCCGGAGCGGAAGGCCTGAGCCTGACCCTGATCTATTCCGATCGACGGGCCGCCTGGGAGCAGATCGCCACCGTCATGCAGAGCAACTTCCGCGATATCGGCGTCGAACTGAACCTTGAACTGATGGCCAACCCCACCCTGCGGGACCGCGTCGACAAGGGCGATTTCGAACTCTGCCTTGGCGCCTGGAGCCCGGATTTCGCCGACCCGTACATGTTCATGAATTTCTGGTTCGAATCTGACAAGTGGGGATTGCCCGGCAACCGGAGCTTCTACAAGAACGAAGAAGTCGATACGCTGGTCAAGAAAGCGGCGGTACTCAGCGATCAGGCCGAGCGGGTAAAACTCTACAACGAAGCCCAGGAAATCATCATGGAAGACGCGCCGTACATCTTCCTCTACCAGGTACAGACCATCGTGCCGATGCGCAAGAACGTAACGGGCTATGTCTATAATCCGATGCTCGAATCCATGTACAACTTCGAGACCATCGCCAAGTAAGCGCCGGACCGGTAATGCGCGTCCTGCACTACGTTCTGCGGCGGCTGGCCTACATGGTCCCGGTTTTGTTCGGGGTCACCGTGTTGGTCTTTATTATATCGCATGCCATCCCCGGGGACCCGGCGTCAATGATCGCCGGGCCCAAGGCCAGCCGCGAGGCCGTGGAGAATATCCGCAAGAGCCACGGCCTCGACCGCCCGCTCGTCGTTCAATACCTGACGTTTGCAACCGGACTGCTGAAAGGCGATCTGGGCACGTCGATTCGTAATCATCGCCCGGTCACTGCGGACCTGGCCGATTTTTTCCCGGCCACCCTGGAATTGACCCTGGCCAGCATGACCCTGTGCCTGGTTATCGGCATCCCGCTCGGCATCCTGGCGGCGATCAGGAGAAACCGGATTACCGACCATATCATTCGTGTTTTCTCGGTTTTCGGGATTTCCATGCCGGTCTTCTGGCTCGGCCTGATGCTGCTCTTTGTCTTTTACCGCAACCTCGGCTGGCTGCCGGGTTCGGGACGGCTGGATGCGGTGCTGACGCCGCCGGTCCAGGTTACCGGGCTGTACCTGATCGACTCCCTGCTCGAAGGCAATTGGCCGATTTTCGTCAATGCGCTCTGGCACATCTTGCTGCCGGCCTTCTGCCTCTCCTATGTCTACCTGGCGATTATCACCCGCATCGTCCGCTCGTCGATGATCGCCGTGCTCGGCCAGGAATTCATCACCACCGCCCGGGCCTACGGGCTCTCCGAAGCGGTAATCGTACTGAAGCACGCCTTCAAAAACTCCCTGATCCCGACGGTGACCATCACCGGTCTGTCGCTTGGCGAGCTGATGGGTGGCGCCATCTTGACCGAGACCATTTTCGGCTGGCCGGGCATGGGAAAATACGTCGTCGATTCGGTCAACTCCCTCGATTTCCCGGCAATCATGGGCTTTACCCTGGTCGTCGCCCTGGTCTACGTCGCGATGAACCTGCTCGTCGATGTCCTCTACGCCGTGCTCAATCCCCGGATCCGTTACTGATATGGCTATCGCGACGATCCGCCATCACCCCCGGTTCCGGGAACTGGGCCTGACCGTTAAGATTCTTGGCCGCAACCCGCTGGCCGTGGCCGGGGGTATCATCATCACCGCCATGATCCTGCTGGCCACCTTCGCCCCCCTGCTCGCCCCGTTCGACCCGATCGCGATCAGCCTCGGCGACCGGCTCAAACCGCCGAGCGGCAACCATTTCTTCGGAACCGACGAGATGGGCCGCGACATCTTTTCCCGAGTCCTCTACGGGGCGCGGATATCCATGGTCATCGGCCTGATGGTGGTGGGCATCGCCGGCGGCCTGGGGACCCTGATTGGCGCCACCGCCGGCTTTATCGGCGGGCGGATCGACAATTTCATCATGCGGTTGATGGACGTGATGCTCTCCTTTCCATCCCTGGTACTGGCCATGGCGCTGGCCGCGGCGATGGGACCGAGCCTGACCAGCGCGGTGTTCGCCGTCACCGTGGTGATGATCCCGAAATTTGCCCGGCTGGTTCGCGGCGAAGCCCTGGCAGTGCGGGAAATGCCCTATATCGCGGCAGCCCGGGTATCCGGGGCGAAAAACGGCTGGATCATCCTGCACCACGTGATTCCCAACTGCATCAGCACCGTCATCGTGCTCGGCACGCTGACCCTTGGAGACACCATCCTGGTCGCCGCCTCGCTGAGCTTCATCGGCCTCGGGGCCCAGCCGCCGACCCCCGAGTGGGGCGCGATGATCAGCGTCGGCCGCAAGTTTCTGATGGATCAGTGGTGGTACGCCACCTTTCCCGGCCTATTCATCCTGGTCACGGTCATCGGCTTCAATGTCCTCGGCGACGCGCTGCGCGACGTCCTCGACCCCCGGATCCGCAGGTAGCCCATGAGCGAGATTCTTCTTCAGATCCAGGACCTGTCGGTCGAGTTTTCCGGCTATCGCGGCACCGCCAAGGTGCTCGACCGGGTCAGCCTGAGCCTGCGTGCCGGTGAGATATTCGGCGTGGTCGGCGAGACCGGCTGTGGCAAATCGGTGATGGCCAAGTCAGTGCTCCGGCTGATCCCCGAGCCGCCCGGCCGGATCACCGGCGGCCGGATTCTGCTGCGCGGCGAAGATATCCTGCAGGCCGACAACCGGCGGCTACGAACTATCCGGGGCAATGTGGTGTCGATGATCTTTCAGGAACCGATGTCCAGCCTCAACCCGGTCTTCACCGTCGGTAATCAAATGCGTGAAGTCCTGCAGCTGCACCGCCCGCTGGACAGGCATACGGCGGAAACAACCTGTATCGATCTGCTGCGCCGGGTGCAGCTGCCCGATGCCGCCTCGATCCTGGCCAAATACCCGCACGAGTTGTCCGGCGGCATGCGCCAGCGGGTGATGATCGCCATGGCCCTGTCCTGCGATCCCGAACTGCTCATCGCCGACGAGCCGACCACCGCCCTCGACGTCACCGTTCAGGGCCAAGTCCTGGCCATCCTGACCCGACTCACCAAGGAACAGGGCGTTACCGTGCTGTTCATCACCCACGACATGGGCGTCGTCGCCCAGACCTGCAACCGGGTGGCGGTGATGTACGCCGGCCATGTCGTCGAAGTCGCCGAGGTGACCAGCCTGTTCGCCGCTCCCCGTCATCCCTACACCAAAGGACTGATGGCCTGCATCCCGACCATCGATGAGGATCGGGAAACGCTGGCATCCATAGCGGGCACGGTTCCCGAACTGATCGCCCCGCCGCCCGGCTGTCGCTTCATCGCCCGCTGCCCGCATGCCAAAGCAGTCTGCGACGAGCGCCCCGGCCTCTTTTCGGTCGGCCCCGATCATTTCGTCGCCTGCCACCTGTACCGCTCCGATCGCCGGCAGGAGGAGTCCGCATGAATCCGGTCATCGACGTCCGTCATCTGGTCAAGCACTTCCCGCTTGCCGGTGGTCTGTTGGGTCGGAAAATCCAGCTTCTCAAGGCCGTTGACGGGGTGTCGCTGGCGGTGGCACGGGGAGAAACGCTCGGATTGGTCGGCGAATCGGGCAGCGGCAAGTCAACCGTCGGCAATTGCATCTTGCGCCTCATCGAACCCGACCGTGGCGACATCCTCCTTGCCGGCCAGTCGATCCTGACGCTGACCGGCCAGGAGTTGCGCCGGGCACGCCGCCGCATGCAGATGGTCTTCCAGGACCCGCAATCATCTCTGGACCCGCGGATGACCGTCAAGAAAATTGTCGGCTATCCGCTGGAAGTCCACGGCTTGGCCGCCTCGTCGGCGGAGATCGCCGATCGTGTGGCCCACCTGCTGCAGGAAGTCGGACTGAGCAGTGATCACCTGGACCGCTACCCCCATGAATTTTCCGGCGGGCAACGGCAGCGCATCGGTATTGCCCGGGCACTGATCACCGAGCCGGATTTCATCATCTTCGATGAACCGACATCCGCCCTCGATGTCTCGGTCCAAGCCCAGATCCTCAACATGATCAAGGACCTGCAGCGACGCCACGGCTACGCCTACCTCTTCATCTCCCATGACCTGACGGTCGTTCGGCATATCAGCCATCGCATTGCCGTCATGTACCTCGGGACCTTGGTGGAGAGTGCCACCAGAAAAGAGCTATTCGACCACCCGGCCCACCCCTACACGCTGGCCTTGCTCGCCTCGGCCCCCAAGCCGAATCCGCTGCTCCGTCAGGAATTGGCGGTTCTCCAGGGCGATCCCCCGAGCCCGGTGCAGGTACCGCCGGGATGCCGTTTTCATCCCCGCTGCCCGCACGCAATGGAGATGTGCCGTGTCACAGAGCCGGAGCAACATGATATCAGCCCCACAGGTGCGGCGAGCCCCCACTTGGTATGCTGTCACCTGTATCGGGAGGGGCATCGTCGATGAATCCTCGTTTTGCAGACATGATCGACCGCCGGCCGACAACGAACCTAATCCATAACCACCAGGCAGAACCAACTCCCCTTACGAGGCAGATATGAGAGTCTATATTTCGGCAGATATCGAAGGCATCGGCTGCGTTGTCCGCAGCGAGCATTCTTCCCCGGACGGCAGGGAATACGAACGGGCCCGGCGCTTCATGACCGCGGAGGTCAACGCCGCCGCCCTGGGCGCCTTTGCCGCCGGCGCCGTTGATGTGGTGGTGGCCGATTCCCATAACGTCGGCCTGAATCTGATACCGGAGGAACTTGACGAGCGAATCCGCCTGATCATGGGCTCACCACGGCCGCTGGCCATGATGGACGGCATCGATCTTGGTTTCGACGCCGCACTGTTCATCGGCTACCACGGCCGGGCAGGAACCGCCGATGCGGTTATCGCCCACACCTTTACCGGCCGGATTGCCGAGGTCCGGATGAACGATCTGGTTATTGGCGAGATCGGGCTGAGCGCACTGCTCGCCGGTCACTACAACATCCCGGTGGTCTTCATGGCCGGCGACGACGCCGGCTGCCGCGAGGTCGAAGCCCTGCTCCCCGGCCTGGCAACGGTCTCCGTTAAGCAAGGGATCGGCGCTTATGCGGCCATCTGCCCGCACCCGACTCTCTGTCGGGAGAAAATCCGCACCGCCGCCGAGCAGACCTTGCTGCGCTGCCGCCGTGAAGGCTTTCCGCAGCCGTTGACCATGGCCGGCCCGGTGACCCTGCAGATGCGCTTCACCACCGCCTCCAGCGTCGACCGGGTGCTTCGCATGCCGCGGGTGCAACGAGTGAGCGGCACTATTATCCAGTACCAGGCCGCCGACCTGCCCGAAGCCTTCGCGGCCTTTAACACAATGGCGGATCTGGTCGAGCTGACACCATTTATCTAGACGCTCCTCGAAGCTTTCAGCCCCAGAGAACGCCACAGGAAGACCGGACGGACACTAACTGATTTTCTGATATATATCTCTTCGGTGGCCGACTTTGACGATCCATACAGTTAACTCATAGTCCTGGATAGAGTAGGCTATGCGAAAAATTCCTTGCCGTATGCGATATCTTTCTTGGCCTGTCAACTTTTCGCTTCCGACAGGACGAGAATCGATATGAAGTGATTCTATCTTTTCAAGAATCCTGGAGAGGTCTTGCTTGGGAATGATCTTGAGGTCTTTCTCAACCGATTTCTTAAAGAAAATTTTATATTGAGCCATCTTTCTTCAGTTTTTTAATCATTTGCTCGTAGCTCACCAATGGCTCGTTCAGTCTTTGATCAAACGCTGCGAGATCTTCCGCATCTTCCGAGAGAGCCTCCCTAACGGCCTCATTGACCAATTCCGTGATGGACCGTGATGTCTCCACAGCCTTTAACTTGAGGGCTTTGTGAAGATCGGGGTCGAAATAGATTGTTGCTCTTTTTGCTTGCGTGGCCATAATATCACCTCCTAATAGCAACATTATAGCGTCATAACGTCATTATGTCAATTTTGAACAGTTAACGGCCAGGATCAGGAGCGCGTCTTGTGCGTTTAGCTGAATCCGCTTGATGTCCATGCGTTGTCGATTACCCAGGATTGCGAAGCGGTTACGCGCTCCTGATCCTGGGCGATGTCCCCGCGCAGCGGGGACATCGTTAAGTTGAGCGGCAAAGACCACGATGAGAGTTTCCCAGCAAAGTGCCACTCGAAGATTCCGATAAACTTTCAAACGCAAGGATTGCCACCAGTGGTATTTGTCAGCTCGAACGTCTTGTTAACCAAATTTCTCTCTTGTTATTATTGATTTTTTTAGGACCTTTACACAGAAATTATTCAGACTTTCTCCTTCTTGAAGCGCCTTTATAGTAAGGGCATGATGAAGTTCACTTCCAGTACGAAGTTGAAATTTTCCTGAATATTTTTTCCCAACGGTTGAGGCAGGTAATGGCATACCGTCTGTTTGATATATTTCTATCCACTCATCGACGATTTTACACAATTCTTTGTAGACTTTTTCTTCTTCTTCGCCATGACAGCAGGCCCCGATCCATCCAGGAACAGAACCAACATAGCACTGGTCTTCCTCAGACCATTCAACAATTTTTAGATAACGATCTCGTTCTTTCATTTGTGTGCATCCTCTATTTTTTGCCTGACTAGCTTTTCTTGGTATGGTTTCGCATCATCGCCAAGCTTTCCAGAAATGGTGATGGCAACTCCTTTGTCGTGCAAAAAATTGCGGTGGCTACCTTTACCGCCACGATTAATAAACCCTGCTTTTTCAAGGTCTTTTATTAATTGTTTTATTTTCCTAGGCATATGTTATATAGTACCACATTGGTACCATCTAGTCAAGGAGAGTGATTTTGTTGGTTAACGCCGCTAATCAGCCGCGCGGTTTTTTCCGTCGGCTGAATTAACCTGGTTAGCAATTTCCTTCAGCCGGTTCAGGTTTCTGCGCAGCACCGTGTGGAGGTTCGAATAGATCTCCGCTTTGCCATGTTGTTTTTCATGTATCGATAACACGCTTTCATAGAGTCTTTCAACTTCCAGGGCGGTTTTGGCGATAACTTCAAAGGCCTTTTCAGGCCTAAGTTTCATATCTTTACTGAAGTGGGTAAAAGAATTTTCATTAATCCGATCATGCCTGAACGTATTGCCTATGGCCATAGCAAGTTTTCGATCCAGGCTGGGATAGACCTGTGTGGAGACCAGATCATAGAATGGTGCGAGCTTTATTATATCCTCGTGGATAATAGAGAAATTTTTACCGTGAGCATCATTGTTGCCTATTAAATAATTGAAGGCCAGTACAGCTGTCAGTTTCTGTTTTACCTCGGATATCTCCGTCGACAAATACTCTTCGGCTAATTCCCGGCATTGCAGAAAACCGGGCCCGCCCTGCTCCTGATATTTTCTATTAAACGGCAATCCCATTGCCTGACAGAAATCCTCCTGATGCACTCGTATTACTTTGTTGCCTAGGCGGAGCCGGTCAAAACGTTCGATAAGAAACAGTTCATGACCGGCAAAAGTATACAGACCGGAGTGAGGAACAGGGAGGTTAATCTGCCGGGCCAGATCCATGCAGAATGCCTCATTTCTCTGGATATCATGAAAATAGGGGCTGGCGGGTTTTATTATATGAGTTGTCGGCGATGCCGGGTTTTCGGGAAGAAAAAAACTACCGTTCTCATAATACACCGGCAACTTATCTTGCGCCCCGGCAATTGATAGACGGCCACTGGCCAGCTCAGGATATAATTTATGCTTTCCCGGCTCGGATTTGATAGTCTGGAGAGCCTCCCGCAGCTCGGCGTCTATGCATCTGTATGTGCTTGTATGAGGAATGACATTTTCCATCTCCGGAATGATGGAGAGCGCGCCCGCACAGTCTTCGCCAAAATTTTCGAGGAAAACAAATGTGTCTTTCCTGTCAAACCGGCGATTGAAGGCCAAGATAGTTCGCGCCTCGCTTTCGGGAAAAAGGTTTTCAAAAAATGCGGTGCTCACCCCTGGAGGAAAGCGCTGTTCCCGGCATGGCAGTGACAGTGATATCTGCCGCCCGCTGCTTTCGAGCCATTCGGCAGCGTATTGGAAGGTGATTTTACCTTTTTGGTGTCTCGATATTGTGCCGACAATCCGCTGATCCCAGTAAACCGTGAGATTGCTCATTTGTCGATATCTCCTTCGATCAGGTAAACTCTGAGGCCTACGGTCCGTATCAAATCAAGAACCTTGTCAAGTTGCACCGTCGATTTACCCTGCTCGACGTTGCTGACAAACTTCACGCTGGTGGCGGTATAGTCCGCAAGGTCCTTCTGGGTCCAGTTTTTCTTTTTGCGGGCATCCTTGATTGCAGGGCCGATGTATCTAGGCAGGCGGACATAATATGGATATTTTATCTCAGACATGGCGCGAGGTCTCCTATTTTTAACCGTACAGTTAAATTCACGGGGAGTCAATCGATTTTAACCGATCGGTTAAGTTCTATGGGAACAGGCGTTGCTTGACCGAACGGTTAAGATGGAGCGCCGATACCTGGCCTTACCGCCTCAATCGCTTTTGCCAGAACAAGAGGATTGTTGAAAGTATGTCGGGAAAATGTAGTCGCTGTAATTTTAATTTTTGGGGTGGTGTGTATCGACGTTTCATCACTGGTTTTCTGGTCGACGGCACTGATCACTGAGTGTTCCAAGAGTTATCTCCCCTCATTTTTCAGACCAGCTCCACCCCCAGATCTCTTCAAGGAGTTTTGCAAGAGGCTCATTCTAATAATCTAAGATACGATTAACGATATTTTGTGTTTCTTCAGAGAACTTTGAAAATTCATCATCTGTCATCGCGAGGTTTCGTCTCATATGACATATTTTTTCTATTGCATTGCTACGTTTTAAATCATTGTAGGTGATTGCTAATTCATCGTCTTTTTTATTTATTAGTCTGAAAATTTGTATATATGATTTATGCTCTGCACCTTTTCTGTTTTGAATTATCAGGTCTACAACTTCAAGAATAGCATCACAATGACGATTCAAAATTTCGTCTTTAATCTTTCGAAGATATTTCCAGTCAGATTCTTTGATGTGTCTCATATTGTGATTTTTACAATTGCTAACGCCCAGGATCAGGAGCGCACATTGTGCGTCTGGCTGAATCCGTTTGATGTCCTTGCGTTGCCGATTACCCAGGATTGTGAAGCTGCTACGCGCTCCTGATCCTGGGCGTTGTTCCCGCGCAGCGGGGACAACGATTGTAATCAGCGGAAAATTGGCCGCAGACCAAATTTTCCGCTGTATTACATTGTTATACGTCTTTATCCATATGGTTTTTGCATTGGCCTTTTATAATAACCACTCAAATCTGGAGGGAAAAGGCAATGCAATTCAATATTATTATAGGCTTCAACTTCACTAAAATCAGCTAGCCATATTTCACAAAATCCATAGTCAGGAAGATCAGGAAATAATTCTTCCGTCAGAGCATGCGCAATTTCCCAAAGTGGAGATTCTTTTCGAGCGATGTGACGGGGCACCGTCGAGCACCATTATTACAAACTCCCCGGGGTGGCGAAGAGATACATGACGAAGAAACGAACTCATGGTCAGCGTATCCATCTTTGCCGCCAACATCCAATCCAATGCACCGTCTGCCGGTGTCACAGCCGCGTACGCATATGTGTACTCTCTTACCAAGGCCACAGGAACCAACGGGCGCAGTGGAGCAGGTGCCCAGCAGCGCCGCGGATCACTCAACCTGCCAAAGCGCGCCTCGTCTTGGAATACCACTCGTACCGGCAACTGCTCCTTGTTTTCTGTTACTGCTTCCGCCAAAATTTCTGCGAAGTTTTTTTAAAAGCAGCCTGCGCCTCAGCGTCTCGTTTTGGATGGCAGGTATCAGGGGATACCTTGCGCCAGCCATGTCGAGCCAACAAGCGGTAGACCGTCGAAGCAGGAACAGAACGACCAAGCTTTTCCTCAAGGGCGGCCTTGATGGGCGGCACGACCAACACACCACCGGATTCAGCGGTGTGCACCCACGGTTCGAGAAATGCTTTTTCTTCTTCCGGGCTCAGCAATTGCCGACGGCGGCCACCCCAAGATCTTTTTACCTGGGCCGTTCCGCTCGCTTGATCGCGAATTTCCCGTTGCATTCGGACAACAGTTGCTACGCCGATACCAAGAATGGTACTGGTTGTACGGTTCGTAGCCGCACATTGTTTAGGGATCAGTACGCTCAAGCCCGCACGCAAATCTCGTGCTGTCTTGGCCTGCTGAACAAGCTCCTGAGCTTTTTGAACCATCTCGTCGCTGATCTGTGCCGGTCTCGCCATAAGTCATCACAGCCTCCACGAAGGTTGACGGATACATGGGTTTGGGCACAGTATACTTTAAGATCATCTTGAATGCAAAATGGAATTAGATGCATTTTCATTCTTTTAGATATATTTTCTCAAACCTATGAAGCATTTCATGAAGTTTCTCATGTGTTCCTTTTCCCATGACCTTCTTTTCATAATCCTCAAATTTTTCTAATAATCTCTCTTGTATTTCTTTTGGTAGCAATTTGTCTCCCATTGGAAATAGAATGCTATTCTCTTTATTGATATGATTTCTTAATAGATCCATGTAGGATTCTGCATTTTCTATAAATCTTACTATATCAGCATTGTTTGTTGATAGTGCTAAATCCATCTCGCTTATATATTCTCTTCCCTGTTCATGCTCCATAAGCATTTGCTCTATTGGTCCATTTTTATTTTTGATTCCTACTTTTTCCATTTCAGGGAAAAGTAGACCTTCTTCTTTGCCATGATGACATTTATCTGCAAATAATTTTAGAAAATTTAACATTTTTGATAATTCTTGTTTGTCTATTGTTTTATCATTTTTCAAAAGTAATATCATTTTTTCTAATATTTTTAAACCAAACAAGATCCCTTCATGTTCATTTCTCAAGTCCTCACTTGCATACGTCATCTTAATACCTCCATATATAAAATTCTATAGACATGCAAAATAATATTCATTCAAAATTTGTAGTAAATAATTAATATTAAACTATTGCGCCGAAGGCGTCCATCTAACGCCCAGAATCATGAGCGCGTATTATGCGTTGCCTGAATCCGTTTGTTGTCCCTGAGTTTGTCGAATTCCCAGAATTTTGTAGCGGTGGCGCGCTCATGATCCTGGGCGTTGTTCCCGCGCAGCGGGGACAACGCAAACATCTGCGGCTTGTCAGTAGAATGTTTTGGTTGGGCTTGAATATCCCCCCCAGAAAATTCCCATGAATGTCATCCAAGAGATAGTAACTTGTACAACTGGTCTTTGTTGGGGACGACGGGATGTTTCATGAAATGTTCAGCTATCTTCGCTTCTATTTCATGGCGCTTCATTTGGTCGCTCTCTGTGTCCGCCGCCCACTTACGTCCGGGATGCATGGTATCCCAAGGAGAACGTTTATTGGCCCGCGTTTTGGCGCTATCGCCGTGTTTGCCAATTCCGAAACAAATTTTGACTTCTTTGTTCCATATTGGGCGGAAGAGGCGGATCATGAAATCTTCGACCGCTGCTTGCATCCCGGTCTGAATGGGGGCAGCCCTAAAATAGAAATCAGACAATGACAGATTCGCCTTGGCCATGCTCTTGCAATGCTCCTTAAGGCGAGAGTACAGTGCTTGGCCCTGTTCTTCAACGGTCTCAGCTTGCGGGTTCTTTGGGTCCGCCTTGCCCACATATATCGGCGTTTCAGTGCCTGAAAGAGGGTGGTATGCTTTTTCCGCGTTACCATGGTAGTAGATCGCATAGACTCCAGCACCATAAAAGGGAGAATCGATAAGGTTCTCAAGAACGAGTTTCTCTTTATTCGTAAAGCTGAATGCAAAAAACTTGGCGATGCTGTCGGATCGGCCCAGAGTGATACCAATAGCCCCAAAACGGACCGGTGAGACTAATTCCCGCGCCTGATGTAACTCATTGATCAATGAACCTGATTCGGCCACGAAGCATTTAATCTCCCGATCGCTCTGCTTGTCGGCGGATGTAAGATTCATGATGTGGAGTAACGATTTTCTCAACTGCTGAATTTGTTTCAATAGGTCAGGCAACAATGACATGTCTATCCTTTACTCTACTTGTTTCAAAATACTGTTACCAATCGCCTTAGCCAAGCGCACCGGAACGGCGTTTCCAAGCTGTCGCATGGCTTCTGTCCATGAGCCACTGAATACATAATCATCTGGAAATGTTTGAATTCGGGCGCTTTCTCGAACCGTGAAATATCGATAAGTTCCATCCGGTAATGCAATCATGTTCTCACCTCCCGGCACTCCGTGATCGCCTGCTTTAAGCGCTTTCGATGGAGCGTCAAGAGTGCTGCCCGTATGTCCAGGATAGGGACGAGCACCGTCCCTAAATTCATGGTTGGGTACCGTCTCCGTCTTGTTCCTCGCGTCGGGGAGGCCAATAAGAGCATCGCGTACAGTACGACATCTTTCTCCAGGCGGAAGGAAAAGGCCGAATCTCGATTTGAGTCGGACTATGCGGGAAGCGTGGCGCTTTGGCACCGCTGGTCGATCTTTCTTGGCAATCCGATGTTCGTCCCAATAAGCCCCCGAAACCCACTGATCCCAAAGCAACCGATCATATGAATGGGTCGGCTCCGGAAACGACCATTGCCGTTGAAGGTCTGATCTGAAGCCGACTATGAATACACGGTGGCGGTGCTGTGGCACGCCATAATCGGCTGCGTCAAGCAGCCGATAAACCACGCGATATGTAAGCTCACGCTCCATGCCTCCGGTGTGATAACGCTCGAGCCGGCCTAGATGCGTTGTCCATTCTTCATCTTGCTTCCTCACAAGCATCGGATAGGTAAGTTGCAGGATAATATAGTGAAAATAGCTCGCGAAACTCTGCCGGAGCAGCCCCTTGACATTCTCAAATACGAAACATTCCGGGTGCAATTCTCGAACCGCGCGAACGGCTTCCGGAAACATGTCACGGTTGTCCTGAAATGCACGATGCTTGCCACCGAGAGAAAAAGGCTGGCAAGGAGGACCGCCGGCTACCATGTCCACGTGGTCGGATAAATCAGAGTAGCGGATCATTCGGACGTCATCGGGGTAGAGTCGCCACCCCTTGGCAAGTGGATGGCCAAGGGACTCGTTCAAATGAATTGTCGAGCATGCATGCTCGTTCCTTTCAATCAGCGCTGAGTGATGCCACCCGCTTTGCTCCAGTCCGAGGGCCAGACCTCCGGCTCCCGTGAACAGTTCTACTGATGATCGTTGTTTTTTCATTTTGCTCCCAGGAATTTTCTGATTCGTGAACGTAACGCTGTTTCCTTCTTCAGTTGACACTCCCAAATCACCATGGAATGCCAACCAAGTTGGCTTAGCTCGTTTTGAATATTAGCGTCTCTCTCCTTGTTCCGCGTGAGCTTCGGTTCCCAAAAAGAACGATTAGTGCGTGGCTGCCGATACTGGCGGCAGCCGTGTTGGTGCCAGAAGCACCCATGCACGAAGATTACCTTATTCCTGGAGCGAAAAACAAGGTCAGGATGCCCCGGCAAATCCGGAGCATGAAGACGATACCGATAACCCATTCCGTGAACCATCCGCCGTACGATCATTTCAGGTTTTGTATCGGCGTTTCGGATACGCGACATACGTTCGCTTCGCTCTGCCGTTGTCAGCGGATCATACCGGGGCATGTTCGAATTCCTCTGGACTTTGTTCAACGCTGCCCACGCGCAGCTTTATAGTGGAGGCGAAGCCGCAACGAAAAAGCTGTCGCCGTGATTGACCTGGTTATGCCATTTTCTCGATAGCGCTAATATAGACCCTTCCAAAACCTTGCTCTCCTTTTGGCGAGCAAGTTCATGGAACACTTCTCCCAAATTTTTCCGGAGTTGGCCGAATAGCACTTTCCTTCGGCCTTTCGGTATCCAGACTACATGGTACTTGCATTCCCACCTCGTGTGACTTAAGCTGGTTACGTCGTTCATTGAAGCCTCCTTCTCGTGACTTTGAGCAGTCCACGAGGCGGGAGGCTTCTTTATTTTTCAGGAACCGTCAAACTTTTGTTGTCCCCCGGCAAAGCCGGGGGTTTACCTAAAGGAAATTACCTTGCTCCTGCATAACGCCCAGGATCAGGAGCGCGTATTGTGCGTCTGGCTGAATCCGTTTGATGTCCTTGCGTTGCCGATTACCCAGGATTGTGAAGCTGCTACGCGCTCATGATCCTGGGCGTTGTTCCCGCGCAGCGGGGACATCCAGTAATTATCCGGAAGACCGACAGGGACGGTCCTCAACGGGCCGCTCATCATTCAATCAACTCCATCCGGAGTGTAAATACTATGGAAATCTAAGTAAATAGATTTTGTTGATCAAAGCAAGCTGTTAGTGTTTCACTTCCGGGTAACACTACAATAAATCGTATTGTACACAATATGTTCTTACGGTTCCGGAGGCGGTCATGCTGGTTTTACTTACAGATGTCAGAGACGGGTATGCCGCGTTTCTCGCTCAAAGAGGTGTAGCACAGATTTATGTAATCACATGTCAGAAATGGCTCCGTTACTATCTGGATTTTTGTAAGAAATCTCGGCACGAGACGGCAACCAGTCGGGGACTGGATGCCTTTCTTGTAAAGGTACCTGGCAAAAAACAAAATAGTACGGCCAGGAAAGCGGCTCAAAGGGCTATTCAGCTTTACCAGGATTTTTTGATTGCCAATAGAAGTTATGACCGCCGTTCAAAGAGACCAGAAAAATGCGATAGCGTATCCGTCGCAGGAAAGTACACCATCAAGAGGACAGACGACAGAAATACAAGGTGGACACGGCTTGCCTCACTAAAAGGGTCACGGCGCACACCTTCAGTCACAGCTATGCATGTCATCTTCTTCAGGCAAATTACGATATTCGAACCATCCAGGAGTTACTCGGACATAGCGATGTAAGGACAACCATGATTTACACTCATACAGTGAAGAGGAAGACGAAGAAGGAAGCAAAGAGCCCGCTTGATTTTTAATATATTCACCGGCGATACTGCCGTGAGAACAGGTGCGTTAGGCAAAGGTGTCGACTGTGAGGGGCAACTCTTCATCGACAGCCGGGAACCGGGATTAGAGGCAGGCCTCTTTCAGTACCTGTGCGGCCAACTTGTTGATACTTGTTCCTCTCGCTTCAGCGAGGGCAGCGACCGCGGCGTGCAGTTCGACCGGAACCCTGAGCAGAATTTTTCCAGAGTAAGGCTTATTAGGCTCTTGTCCGAGCACTTTGCAGGCGGCGAGATAATCGTCAACGGATTCGTGGAAAGACGTTTCAAGTTCGGCGACCGATGTGCCGTGAAAAACGATAGTGTCCTTTAAACC
>NPIE01001022.1_pt1 | contig 41079 bp, 35 predicted proteins | sample 8637661 | NCBI WGS metagenome assembly NPIE01 (sample SAMN07420842, study PRJNA396082) | bioreactor metagenome | isolation source: sample BA12 brine-fed electro-methanogenic bioreactor BA | place: Japan: Kochi | collected 2016-12-09 | reverse complement strand
TCCAAATCCGGGGGTTGCAGGTTCGAGTCCTGCCGGGCCTGCCATTTTCTTGAACGTACTGGAGGCCGTGCTCCATGAAAGTCATGAACTTTATCCGCGAGGCGAGAGCCGAGCTTAAAAAAGTAACCTGGCCCAGCCGACAGCAAGTATGGTATTCGACGCTCATCGTTATCGCGGTGACATTTCTGGTGGCGGCTTACCTGGGAGTGGTCGATCTGCTTCTGACGGGCGTTTTCTCACGCGTCGTCCAGTGAGTCTGCAAGGTGGCTAACCCCATAGAAGAAATACACACCTGTGGAGGAGGAGAGGGGGCCGTGCACTGGCCCCCTTTTAAATGATGAACGACAACAAAAGAGAACGACGCTGGTACATAGTTCAGACCTATTCAGGATACGAAAACAGGGTGAAGATGAACCTCGAACAGCGGGTTGCCACCATGGGGATGGAGGAAAAAATCTTCCATGTCCTTGTTCCCGTGGAGGAGCGTGTGACCGTCAAGGACGGAAAGACGAAACGCACCCGCAGGAAGGTCTTTCCCAGTTACGTGCTGGTCGAGATGGTCCTGGACGACCAGTCATGGTACGTTGTGCGCCATACGCCGGGCGTAACGGGGTTTGTGGGAGCCGGGAGTTCGCCCATTCCCCTCTCCGAGCGAGAAGTCAGCGAAATCATGAGCAAGATTGGCAAGGACCAGGTCAAGACAAGGGTCGAGATAGACCTCAAGCCTGGAGACGTCATCCGTGTCAAGACCGGCCCCTTTGAAGGACAGGTCGGTCCGGTGGTCGAAGTGCTGGAGGACAAGGGAAAGGTCAAGTTCTCGGCCACGGTTTTCGGACGGGAGACTCTCGTCGAAGCCGACCATACGGAACTCGAAAAGATCTGACGACCAGAAAAAAACGTACCGCTTGAAGCTCCTTTCGGGGAGCCGGCGAGGAGGGACACCACGCAATGGCAAAGAAAGTTATCGCACAGATCAAGCTGCAACTCCCCGCGGGGAAAGCCACCCCGGCACCCCCGGTGGGTCCGGCTCTTGGTCAGCACGGGGTCAACATCATGGAGTTCTGCAAGCAGTTCAACGCCAAGACGGCCGACCAGCCGGGCATGATTATCCCCGTGGTGCTCACCGTCTATGGCGACAGAAGCTTCACCTTCATCATGAAGACCCCGCCCGCGAGCGTGCTGCTCAAGAAAGCGGCCAAACTCGAGCGGGCTTCCGGCGAGCCGAACAAGGTCAAAGTCGGCAAGGTCACCCTCGACCAGGTCAGGGAAATTGCGGAACTCAAAAAACCCGACCTGAACGCCAACGACGTCGAGGCTGCCATGGAAATGATCAAGGGCACCGCCCGTTCCATGGGCATCGAGGTTGTAGGATAGGCTTTACCAACGCAGCCGGTCAAAGCCGGCTTCATCCCGTGGGAGAACCCCCCTTCAGGGTGTTCGTCCGGACCACAAGGAGGCAGAAAAAACATGGCGAAAAAGAGCAAGAGGTACCTCGCGAACAGGGAAAAGGTCGGCCGCGAGCCTGTGGCGACCATCAAGGAGGCCATAAGCCTCGCAAAGGAAACGGCCAACGCGAAGTTCGACGAAAGCCTTGAGATGCACATCAAGCTCGGCGTCGACCCCCGACACGCCGACCAGCAGGTCAGGGGCACCGTCGTCCTTCCCCACGGGACGGGCGTCACCAAGCGGGTGGCCGTCATCGCGTCCGGCGAGAAGATCAAGGAAGCCGAAGAGGCGGGAGCCGACTTCGTCGGTGGGGAAGACCTGGTGCAGAAGATCGAGGGCGGATGGCTTGATTTCGACGCCGTCGTAGCCACCCCGGACATGATGAAAATGGTCGGCAAACTGGGGCGCATCCTTGGCCCCCGCGGCATGATGCCGAGCGCAAAAGGCGGAACGGTGACCTTTGACATCGCCCAGACCGTGAGCGAAATCAAGGCGGGGAAGGTCGAGTTCCGCGTCGACAAGTTCGGAATCATCCACAAGGCCTTCGGGAAAGCCAGCTTCACCGAAGAGCAGCTTCTCGACAACGCCAGGGCTCTTTTCGATACTATCGTCAAGGCCAAACCGCCGGCATCAAAGGGCCAGTATGTGCGGAGCCTCGCCATTGCGCCCACCATGGGAGTGTCGGTACGTATTGACCCCGTTTCGGCCCAGAAGGCGCTTGTTGAGTAACAGGTGAATTCGAACGGGTAGGAGCAGATTCCGCCCGGATTGAAGGAACAGTAAAGGAAAAGTTTTATCGCAACAGGCCAGAGACAGCGGGTGCGCAAAAGGCGCTTAATCGGTACCCGCCGAGGTCTGGAGCAGAGCGAAACCGTCCAAGGGCGGTATGTCTTCTCTGTCTCCCGGACCCCGGAGGGTCCGGGAGATTTTTTTGCGAGGAGGTGAATACATGCCGTCCCAGCTCAAATACCAGAAAGTCGAAGCCCTCAGGGAAAAACTCAAGGGAGCCAAGGCCGTCTTCTTCTGTGAATACCGCGGATTGACGGTGGGAAAGATCACCACCGTCCGTGCCAACATCCGGGAAGCAGGCGGGGAGATGACCGTCGCCAAGAACACCCTCATGTCCATTGCTTTCAAGGAAGAGGGACTCCCTCTTCCGGAAGAGTACATGACCGGACCCAACGCCTTCACCGTTGCCTACGAGGACCCTGTTGCCGTCGCCAAGGCCATCAAGGATTTCTCCAAAGAAAAGGGGAACGAAGCTCTCGTCATCAAGGGAGCGATCCTCGGGGAACAGGTTCTCGGGACTGAAGAGGTCAAGGCCCTGGCCGATCTTCCCTCCAGGGAAGAACTGTTGGCACAGGTCGTTGGAACCATGGCCGGCCCGATCCGGGGACTTGTCACCGTGCTCTCGGGACCTGCCAGGGGATTCGTCACCTGCCTGTCACAGATCAAAGACCAGAAGGAAAAGGAAGAAGCCGCGTAAGCGCAGGAAAGTTTTGTTCAAGGCGGCAGACCGCCGGCAGGCGCGTCGCCTGAGGCCCGGAAAACCGGAAACCACGAGAGAAATATACAAGGAGGAAACAAGCAATGGCTGAAGAGAAAAAAATGACCAAGGAAGAAATCATCGCCGCCATCGAAACCATGTCGGTGCTCGAGCTCTCGGAGCTCGTCAAGGAACTCGAGGACAAATTCGGCGTATCCGCCGCAGCCCCTGCCATGGCCATGCCCATGATGGCCGGCGCCGGTGCGGGTGCCGCAGCCCCCGCCGAAGAGGAGCAGACCGAATTTGACGTTATCCTCAAGGGCCCCGGAAGCAACAAGATCGCCACCATCAAGGTGGTTCGCGAGATCACCAGCCTTGGCCTCAAGGAAGCCAAGGAGCTCGTCGACAACGCCCCCAAGCCCGTCAAGGAAGCCGTCTCCAAGGAAGAAGCCGAGGAGATCAAGAAGAAAATGGAAGAAGCCGGCGCCGAGGTGGAGCTCAAGTAATACCTTTTTGCAAACTGTCCGGACAGGGGAGGCGGCATCAGCCGTCTCCCCTTTTTATTTTTTGCCTACCCTCTAAGGTTTTTCCAAATTGGGTACTGGTATAAAACCCCAAAAAGCATTATCATTAACAGCATGAAAAGGATGTTATTGCTTCGACGCGTCAAAAGACAAAAGGCATTTTCCCTTGTCGAGGTGTTGATTGCGCTCGTCATCCTGGCGATCGCACTGTTGGCTCTTGCAGGGGTCGTCATGTCCACGACCATGTTGTTGTCGCATACCATTGACAGCGAAGAGGCCGTCAACGTCGGAGTGAAGAAACTGGATCAAATCGAGGGTTGGGATTACGAAGATATCGATGCGAGTTCTGCGGATCTGACGGAAGGGAAGTACACGCTTTCCTGGACCGTTACCGAAAACACCAGCGACAAGGATGTCGTCCTGACGGTCCAATGGAACGGGATAATCGGCGCGAAGAGCCTCGAATTGAGGCGGACCGTATCGGAATAGGGGAACAAGCCGTGATAATGAAATTGCTATACACCATGCGACAGAAGCCGAAAAAAGCCTTTACCTTCATCGAACTCCTGATAGCCATGGTTATCGTCGCCATAGTATCCGGGGCGGTTCTGATGCTTGGATACACCTACTTCAACCATTTCGACCAGGCAAACGAGCTCTCCACGGCCAGGGAGCGGGGAATCATGGTCATGACGTACCTGGAGAAGCGGGTACTTCATACCGGGATCGGGATGCCTCTTTCCAGCGACCTTTTTGACGATGCCTTTTCGGGGCTCCTGGCGGGAAGCCTTTCTTCGTGGACGCAGCCTTTGGATGACCCCGTCGATGAAACCGGCAGCACGGAGCTTCGAATCGCCTATGCCGTGCCATCCGGTGTTCGGACGATAGCGTCGGCCGACGTGGGGACCACATCCACGACGATCGAATTGTCCGGTCCTGCAGGAGGTTATATCGATACCACCTATACGGAAACGAGGACAAAAGACTGGGTTGTTTTCCCGTCCCTCAGGATGCCCTTGAGAGTCACCGGTCATAGCGATGCATCGGGGTCGGAAACGGTCGATGTCCTGGCAAAGGTCGACGAACCCGGGGGATGGCATGTCCCGGCGAATGACGAGCTGCACGTGGTGCGGTTCATGCGGGCTTTCGCCGACGGGGGGCTTTTCAAGGTGGAAGACATGACCGCCGGCACAGGCGAGCAGCCTGTTGTTGAAGGGATCGTGGATTGCGTGTTCTCTATCGACGACTCGGGAGTGCTCAGAGTCGCCGTTCTCGCCAGGGGTAACAACAGGTATGACCGCTACGTGGCGCCGGCGGACATTGACGGCTGGGGCGTTGTCCCCGAGGATGCGAGGCATTATCACCTCACGGCCGTCACCAAGGGATGGAGGATCCGCAATTGATGTCTCGAAGGTTTCGCACAACCCGCAGAAATGCAATGGCCTTGCCCATGACGCTGGTGATCCTGCTTTTTGGGGCGATCCTTGTCGCCACGGCTTTTTATATAGTGCAGAACATGTACTCCACGTCCAGGCATTCAGTTACCCATGCCGAACTCTACAATGCGGCCCAGTCCGGGATCGAACAGGCGAAGGCGTTGCTCTGGGAAAACCGGAACGTCCTGTATACCGAAGAACTTACCTACGATGACACCCTGTCAACGCAGGAAGCGCGCCTTGATACGATACGGGCAAGGACGGATGCCAACCTGAAGATCGACAGCCTGGTCGACACCGGGGCCATTCCCGGCATTACCCTTGATGTTGACATCCTGGACTGCAATTACGTGCTTGACGGGAAGACCTTTGACCAGATCACGGACAGGCTAGAAGAACTCCCGCCGAAATGGGTGGGAGGAGAAGGGGCAGGAACCGGTGCGCCTACAGGGCCACCGGAGGGCACTTCGGTCATCATCGACCCGTCGAGGTTTTTCAACCTCGGTGGCGGCGGTGGCGGCCAGAGGCGGTACGTGATCCGGTCGACGGCTTCGAAGCCCGACAGTGAAATGCAAGTCACAATAGAAGCAATGGTGGTGGTGACGCAATGAGAACCAGTGAACGTCACAGGTTTTTCTCAGCGGTGGCTGTTTTTTCTGCCATGTTGCTATGCATGTTGTTTTACCCCGGCATTTCCGTTGAGGCCGTGGACATTACCGTAAATAGTCAGGATTGGCCCATGTGGCCGGAGCCTTCCCGGCAGATCAATGACCTTTCGCTCCAGGAACCGGCCACCTTCCTCAGCATCGGCAGGGAAGTGGTGCCCTGGCCTTTCTTCGGGCCGACCACGGTGGATGACGAGGGCTACATGCACCAGGTCGGGGCGGACCTGTTTTTCACCATCGAAGAGTTTACCGTGAGCGATGATTCGAAAGTCATCACGGGATACACCACTGTCCGCCCGACCATTTCCCAAACAGACGACCTTTTCGTGGTGCTGGGGAATACGACGTGGGGAAACCCCACAAACGAGTGGATCAGGCCCCAGCTGACAGGCGGGTCCGTCTTCCCGCAATACGTGGCCGTCTGGTTTGAGTATGGCGATCCCCTGCTGCCGAAGGAGGTGGCGAACGAGGATTTCCTCGTGGCCGATTTTTCCGTTGATGATCCGGAGCTTTACCTTGACCGGTGGAGAAATTTCCTGATCAACGACCAGCATATAGGTGAGGGGGATTTTTATTTCACCGACTCGGGGCATGCCCCGCCGCAGATGATCTGGCCTGTGGACCCATGGCTCTATTCCTACCGCTCGCAGACCGGGTACGAATCGGGCCCTGCCGCGTGGGAGGACAGGTACGTCTGCTTTTGGCCGACCAACCAGGGGGCGCTGCAGGCCTTTGAAGCCCACAACGTGGATGTTCCCGATTCCACGCCCTACGTCAACAGGAGCTGGCTGGCCGTGCCGAACCCGTCATTGCGCCAGGCCGTCTACAGCGAGCTGCGCGAAACCTATACCGGCGGCTCCAGGAGGTTGACCGTCCTAGACGGCCCCGTCACCGTGCGGGACGTGGAGATTGACGGCCAGTGGAGGCGGATCGCCGTGGGAACGACGGGGATCGGTACGAAACAGGTCCCCAAGCCGCAGGACGCCTGGACAACACTGCAGCAGAGCGAGTACGACCCGACCACGGCGGCACCGACGGTCTCCGAATCCGGCAAGGGGCGCGCCTTCGGTGTCTATGCCTTCGATGTGACGGACCTGGGGGCGACGCCCACCGAAGACGCCCTGGAAACGCTGTGGTCTGTTTCCAATGTCTCTTTCACAACTTCGGCGAGGTCCTTTTCTGGCAGCCTGCCTGAAAACTCCTCGGGAGCGGAGGATTCGGAATATGCCGCTTTCGCCGACATGGAATTTTCCGTCAGCAAGCCCCTGATCGGCTACACCAGGGACGCTGATGGCAACAGGACCTGGCACGTGGTGATCCTCGGCGTGGACGAAAGCAACCGGTACAAGTGGGTTGATGCGGACCCGTCCGACGGGAGCGTCAGGAGGTCTGGATATTTTGTTAATGGCTATACAGGTGAAATCGAGACTTTAGAGAGTGCTTCTTACATGGAAATAGGCGATTTGACCGGTGAGGAAGTGGAATCCAGATTCCCGAGCAGAATCCTGTCAGCCTTTCCGCCACAGGATTCAGACTACCAGGAACCCTTGCTCAGCGACGTTTACGTTCATCTCTCAAATGGTGCCGTGTACAAATGGAACCTGAATCCGGAGGAAACTGAACCGGAATGGATCGTAACATTCAGGAGCGAACGTGGCGACGAAATTGCCCCTCCATTGACGGATTTCGACATCACCTACCTGAGCGGAAACACCTACCTTGCCACGAATGTTTTGCTCAGGAATGTAAAGGGTGATGCATACCTGGATACAGAAGCCTTGCTTATAGCAAACCTGACCGATATTGCTGCGATGACTCCTGAGGAAAGGTACACCATACGTGTCCCACCTGGCCAGGAGGGAACGGCCGCTACGTCCCTGGAAAGCCAGGATTACCTGTTGGTGGTGCAGCTTGAACTCCAGCACGGGGTGAGCACTACCGAGAGCAAGACAGTTCTTGCCTCACCGGTATTCATCGACCAGAGACTCTTCCTCGCGTTCTACGAGTTGAGCAGGCAGGGTAGGGGGAACAACCCGAATTACAGCATGATTTCGAGGCTGTATTCCTTCCTCTTCGAGACAATGATGGGAGGGGGCAACGTGCAGCGACTTGAGGAAGCCGATGTCGTTGACGGTGAGATAACAGGGGACTATTTCGATTTTTCCGATGTGGAAGCCGTCATGATGATCGTCGACTCCCAGGGGAACTTGGTCCTCCTCGACGCCGAAGGCAACGTCATCGGCGAGCCGATACCGACGGGACTTGAACTCGCACAGGACGAGGGCACGGGAACGGGCCCTTATTCATCTTCTGGTGTCCACCTAGTGTACTGGAAGACGAACTGATGTATGGGGACAAAGGGTCGCGTTTTTGAAAGGCCGACACAGCGACGCAGATATGGAAACGGAGCCAACCTATGCTCAGTCTGAATATGAAAAGGCAAAAATGATCCTTTCCCAATGGAAGATCCTCCAGAACACCCTGGCTTCGAGGGTCGTTCTGGAGGACCTTTTTTCGCACCCGATTCGATATATCGGCGGGGTGGATGTGTCCTATTCCAAAAGAGGCAGATTCTCCACGGCTTGTGCGGGTGCGGTGGTGATGGACCCCAGGGACTGGTCCGTCGTGGATTCTGCTTCGGCCTTCCTCGAAAACTCCGTGCCCTATGTTCCAGGGTACCTCTCCTTCCGTGAGATCCCGGTTCTCCTTGAGGCCTATGAAAAGCTCCAGGTTCTGCCCGATGTGTGGCTCGTGGACGGCGCGGGGATAGCCCATCCGCGCCGGATCGGATTGGCGGCCCACTTCGGGGTGCTTCTGGACGTTCCCGCTATCGGTGTGGCCAAAAGCCGACTGGTGGGTCGTCATGATGACCCGGCGGTCGAAAAGGGGAGCCGCGTTCCGCTGGAAGACGAAAAAACCGGCGAGGTTATCGGGACGGTGCTTCGCTCCCGCACGGATGTGAAGCCCCTTTTCGTGAGCCCCGGCCACAGGGTGTCCATCGAAACGGCCCCGGAGGTGGTGCTTTCCTGCTGCACCAGGTACCGCCTTCCTGAGCCGACACGCGCCGCCCACAACATGGTGACGACACTCAAAAAAACCATTCCCTCCTCGTAACATGTTCTTCGGGTTTATAATGCCGGAAGAATCCCTTCCATGGAGGAATCGCCATGATTATTGACAGCCATGTTCACCTGTATCCGCCCGATGTGGTGAAAGACTGGGAAAAGATCGCCGAAAAAGAGCCCTATTTCAAACTGCTCTGTTCGGGAAAGGTCCACAAGTGGGCCGTCGCCGAGGACCTTTTCGAGATGATGGACGCCGACGGCATCGATCAGTGCTGGGCCACGAGCTTTGCCTTCAGGGACCCGGGTTTGTGCCGGCACTGCAACGACTATGTCATCGATACCGTGGCCCGTTCGGGAGGCAGGGTCCAGGGGCTTGCCGTGGTGAACCCCCTGTCCCGGGATTTCGAAAAGGAGATCCTTCGCTGCAGGGAGGCCGGGCTCATCGGAGTGGGCGAGCTCTTTCCCGACGGGCAGGTCTTCGACATCAACGACAAGCGGCAGACCTGGCGGCTCGCCGCCACGTGCCAGGACGCGGGGATGTTTCTGCTCCTGCACACGGCGGAACAGGTGGGACACGACTATCCCGGCAAGGGGAAGGCTGGGCCCACTGAAGCCGCTGCCTTCTGCCTGAACCATCCCGGTCTCGCCGTGGTCTTTGCCCACATGGGAGGAGGCCTGTGGCAGTACGAGATGATGCCCGAGATGAAAATTTACCTGCAAAATGCCTGGTACGACACGGCCGCCGTTCCCTTTCTCTATGAGGCCAGTGTGTTCACGGCCGTCTTTGCCGCGGGCGTGGGGCACAAGATCCTCTACGGAAGCGACTTCCCGCTGCTTGGGATGAAGCGGTACCGCAGGATGCTTGACGAGGCTGGTCTTGAACCCGAAGAGGAAGCTGCGCTCCTTGGTGGGAACGCCCGGGATGTGCTTGAGGCGGCGGGCCGGTTCTCTGTCTTGAAGTGATTTCGTTTGGAAAAGAGGGGTGTGTCATCTTTCCAGGTAGGCGAAAAGGGCCAGGGCGGCGATGATGACGTAGGCGATGTAAACCCTGAGTCCGCCGCTGTGGAGGTTTCCGAGGGTGTCGGGGATCTTTCTGAGGAAGGGTCCTGTCGCCGCGAGGAGGTTGTCCATGTCGGGCACGTGATGTTCCGCCGGTTCAAGTGCTTTTTTAAACAGGATAAAGAGCAGGAATCCTGCAAAGATCGGCAGAAGCGCAGAGATTACCGTTGAGAGGGCAAAAAAGGGGTAGCCTCCCTCCCCCAAAAAACCGGGCACGAGGTCGGGCCGAAGGCCCAGAAACACCGTCGCCGCCGCGGCGACGGCCATTCCAGTGTTTCTTTTCTTGTTTTTGTCTGAACCACGCCCTTCCCCGGGCAAGGTTTCAAGGCGTTTTGTTTCTTTTCGGATAAAGGCGAAATATCCCAGCTTGCAGAACGAGATGACCGTCCCCACACTAGCCGCCTGGAGCACCCAGACGGCTGGTGTCGTGTTGATTTCTTTCACCGAGGCCTTGACCAGGGCCTTGCTTGCGAAGCCGCTCAGGCCGGGAAAGCCGGAAATAGCCAAAGCGCCCACTGTGAAAAGGGCGAAGGTCACGGGGAGCAGGGTGGCCGCACCACCAAGGGAACGGAGATCCCGGGTCCCGAAGGCCTTTTCGAGGGAGCCCGCGGAAAGAAAGAGGAGCCCTTTGAAGAGTCCGTGAGCCACGGCATGAAACATCCCCGCCGCCAGGCCAAGGGGTGTACCCGTTCCGACGGAGGAAATCACGTATCCGAGCTGGCTGATGGTGTGGTAGGCCAGAAGCCGTTTGGCGTCGTGCTGCAGCAGGGCCTGGAAGACGCCGAAAAGGGCCATGAAGCCACCCATGGCGAGATAGATTGCCCCTGTCTCGGGGGAGGCGAGCCGGGCCAGGCCGAAGACGCCCAGCTTGACGGCGAACCCCGACAAGAGAGCGCTTGCCGGGGCGGGGGCCTTGCTGTGGACCTCGGGGAGCCAGAAGTGAAGCCCCGGGAGGGCCGCCTTGATGCCCAAAGCCGGGATGAAATACCAGAGCAGTTTTGGCGGGACAGGGCCGACGGCGGCGCTTCCGGTCTGGTGGAGCAAAATCGCGCTTCCAACAAGAAGCAGCGCCGTCCCCGCCAGCTGGGTCAGAAGATAAAGCGCAGCGGCCCGGGCGTCGCCGAAGAAGATCATGAAAACCAGGGCCAGCGAGGCCAGCTCGACGAAGAGGGCAAACAAAAACCAGTTTCCCGAGAAAACCGCAAGGCAGGAGAACAGGCAGAAGGCCCAGGGGGCGGAAGCGAAAACCCGTCGTTGCCATGTGGCGTCACTTACGGCATAGCCCCTTGAGTAGAGGGACACCGAGACGGTCATCACCAGGGCAAGCGCCGCGAGAAGCATGGAGACGGGATCTGTGATAAAGACATTCATCGCCCTGTCACCACGGCGATGTAGCCCGCCACGTCAATGGTCTGGTCTCCTATGGAGGCAAAAAGCCCCCAGAGGGGCGAAAGAAAGGGCACAATACCCAGAATAATGCAGCAGGCGGCCAAAGTCCCCGAAATGGCAAGGGGCCAGAAGGCCGGCCGTTGCCTGGATGGTTCCTCGCCTGGTGCGAAAAAGGTCTTCAGGACACGGAGGTAATAGGCCGCCGAGATCACCGTCCCCCCTCCCAGAGCGAGGGCCGGAAGGATGTTTCCGGCTTTCGTGGAAGCCAGCATGAGGAACCACTTGCCCATGAACCCCGCCAGGGGCGGGATGCCCACGATGCCTGCCGCAAGAAGGGAAAAGACCGTCACGAAACGGGGCCTGAACCGGAAGAGTCCTTTCATTTCGGGGATTTCCCGGGTCTTCATGTCGTCCGCAAGATGTCCCGCAGTGATGAAGAGGCCGGCTTTCATGACCATGTGCCCGAAGGCGTGAAAGACCGCCGCCGTCACGCCCGCCGCCGTTGCAGAGCCGATGCCGACGAGGATGTAGCCTATCTGGGCCACCGTTGAATAGGCCAGAAGGCGTTTGATGTCCGTCTGACGGTAGGCGAGGATGTGTCCGCCCAGGATCGAAAGGGTCCCCAGTGCGGCAATGGCGGTAAAGATCTCCGGTTTGGACTGGTAAAAAAAGAGGAAGCTTACCCTGATGAGGGCGTAGATGGACACCTTGATCATGACACCGGAAAGCAGGGCGCTGATGGCCGTCCTGGCCGAGGAATGAGCGTCGGGGAGCCAGAAATGAAAGGGAAAGGCCCCGATCTTGAGGCTGAGACCGATCAGAAGGCAGGCGGCGATCACCGAAAGCGCCTCCGGGGGCACCTGGGGCATTTGTGTCGCAAGAACGGCAAAATTGAGGGTCCCCGTGGCCATGAAGATATAGGCTGTGCCGAGTAGGATGAACATGGCACCGATGGTGCCGAGGATGAGGTATTTCAGGCCGGCCTCCAGAGCCTGCCAGGACATGGTGAAGGCAACGAGCAAATAGGCGGCCACGGAGAAGATCTCGTAGCCCACGAAAAGGTTGAACATGTCCCCCGTCACGATGATGCCGTTTGTAGCCGCCTGGAGAAGGAAAAAGAGCACGTAATAGCGCCAGGGTCCGCCCGCCAGACGGGCATAGCTCAAAAGAAGCGACCCCCCGCTGCCGAAAGCCGCAAGGACAAGAAATGCCGCCGAGAGTTTGTCCACCACCAGGGCGATACCCAGTTCAGCGCTCCAGCCCCCCATGAAGACTACTGAAGGTTCATTCCATCCCGAAAGGGCCGCGGCAATGGACGCGGTGAAAGTCATGACCCCCCAGAGGGGGATGACTTTTCCTGGCAGGTTGTGCCGGTACAGATGGACCAAAGGCAGGATGAAGGCCCCGGCCATGGGTATGATCACTGCAAAGAGGGGCGTCATCCTTTGAGCCCCCTGATCTTGTCCAGGTCCACCGTTCCATAACGCCGGTGGAGCTTGATGATGAAGGCCAGGGCCAGGGCGATGTCGCTGGCGCCGATGACGATGGCCGTCAGGGTGAAGGCCTGGGGCAGCGGGTTGACGGACCTACCCTCAAGGGGAAGCAGGGGCGGGTTCCCCCCGGGGATGTAGCCCGACGTGATGATCAGAAAGAGCACAGCCGCTTCCATCAGGGACAGGCCGATGACGGTCTTGAAGAGGTTTCGCTTGGTCATTAACGTGTAGAGGCCTATGCAAAAGAGCATGATGGCCGTTGCATAGCTCAGGCGGATCATGTTTCGTCTCCTCCCACCGGGGCGACGACCTTGACTTCGAGGAATTTCACCATGCTGTAGAAGATTGTGGAAAGTCCCGCGCCAACCTTGAGCCCCACGGCGATGTTGAGGATGGGGATCGTCCCTCCGCTCAGAAAATGTCCTGCCTCTCCCGTGGGAAAGCCCGTCGAGGCGTTGGCGAGAAACCCCGCACCGGCCACAAGGCCGATGAGTCCGGTGACTGTAAAGATGATGGCTCCCGCGGACTCAGCGAATTCCTTGGCTTTGGGATGAATGCGCGAGGCCTCGAAATTGGAACCGTAGACGATGCAAAAGAGGATGGTGGACGTGGCGAAAACGGCCCCGCCCTGAAAGCCTCCACCCGGCGTGAGGTGCCCCGTCAGGACAATTCCCGCGGCGTACATGGTGATGAAGGGGACGATGAAGCTCAAGCCGCGCTTGACGATAAAGGAAAGGCCCGTCGAGGATTTCCTGTATTTACTCCTGGCAAAGAGCATGGCGACGCCCGTGACGGTGGTGAAGATGACCGTGGCCTCGCCCAGGGTGTCGTATCCCCTGTAGTCAAAAAGGATTGCGGCGACGATGTTGGCAGCTCCGGTCTCTCCGGCGGAGTGCGATACGTAATGGGCCGCACGGCCTGCCAGGGATGAAGCCTGCCGGATGGCTTCCACTCCCTGCCAGAGCCACCAGCCGAGAACAAGACAGATAAAGGCTGCGCCCGCCTTGAGATATGCCTGTTTGTGCTTCATTTTTTGTCATCTCCCCGCCGGAGGTCCTGCTTTTCCGTCTGGCTGTAGGCCACCAGGAAGAGTGAGGTTACCAGTCCCGAGTTGATAACGGCCTGGGTGAGGGCTACATCGGGAGCCTGCAGGATCACGAAGAGGATGGCCAGGAGGATCCCGTTGACAGACATGCTGATGACGGAGCTCAGGATGTCCTCGATTTCAGAAGCGACCAGGGCGGTGAGGATGAGAAAGACGCAGAAAAAACCGTACAAGGCCGTACTCATCGTTTTTCACCCTTTAGGGTATCGCCATATTCGTCCTTGAATGATGCTTCCGGTCGAATGCCGTGGCGGTAGCAGGCGCGGGCGATGGCGTGGGATGAGAGGGGATTGGTGAGGAGGAAAAAACCGGCGATCAGAAAGATCTTTGCAGCCGCCTGCCAGGTCGGTGCGATCAAGGCGGCCCCGATCAGAACGAGCAGGGCACCACCGGTCAGGGCCTTTGTCCCGGCGTGGATACGAGTGTAGACGTCGGGAAACCGGATGATGCCGACAGCGGAACTGAAGGCAAAGAAAACGCCGCAGATCATGAGTGTGTAGGCTGCCACACGAAGCACTTGGGCCATCATCTATGGAGTTCCCCGTGTTCGAAGTATTTGGCCATGATCAGAACGTCGGCAAAGGCCAAAACGGCGAATGCCAGGGCGATGTCGAGGAAGACCGTCTTCTCGAAGAGAATCGACAGCACCACGATGATGGTGGTAAGCAAGATCGAAAGGGCATCGGCCGCAACGATTCTGTCCGGGATGGTTGGTCCTGCAACGACGCGCCAGAACCCGAGGAAAGCGGAAAAAAGCAGGCCCCAGAGCACGATTTGTATCATTCGAAAATCCTCCTCAGGAGTTTTTCTACCTTTGCGACCTGTTCGCAGACAATACATTCGTCCAGGGTCTTGAGATCCAGGGAGTGGACGAAAAGGCCGTTATTGACCAGGTCCGTGTCGACGGTGAGCGTCCCGGGCGTCAGGGTAATCTGATTGGCCAGGATGACCAAAGCCGTCTTGCTTTTCAGTTTTGAATCGGCGCGGACGATGCCCGGCATGAGTCGGATCTTTGGACTGAGGGCGAGTATGGACACCTCCAGGGTTGCCTTGACGATATCAATGAGGAACAGGCCAGCCAGAATCAGGATCTCCCTGAGCCTGAAATGCATTGGCGGGGCAACCGGGCTTGGGGTTGCGTGGATAGGCGGCAGGAAAATGCGCCAGGTGATGCGGGTGATGATCAGGCTGACGATCAGGCCGGTGAGCAGGGCGGACCATTCGAGCCGGCCGGTAAAAAGAATCCAAAAGAGGAAGAGGAACGAAAAAAGCGTCACGGGGGCCTTCCTCAAATTTGACACGTTGCCTTTCCTCCCTTCCGTTCAGGCTATGACCGTCTTGGTTCCGAGGTCTGCAAGGCCCGAGGTTTTTTTGCCATTATCCCAGATTGACCCTTTCATGCCCACGTGTCCACAAAAAAAGACGGCCGGATTATCCGGCCGTCTTGAAATGATCTGGCTCTCCGCTTGCAATCCTCTTCATGAACGTTCTCTTTCTCCCACGGTTAACCGAAAAACTTCAATTTCAAGGGGTGATCAAAGATCAGGCCGTCTCCTGCATCCGTTCCGGCGACAGCCCGTGCTTGGCGAGCGGGACAGGTTCGCTTTCGCGGCCAGGAAGTCATGGGCCCGTTGGTGGCTTTCCGGCATGAGGCCGGACCCACCGGTTGTCACCTCACCGGATTGAATGAATTTGGCGAGCTGAAGAATGTCGCCGCCCAGCCCGCAGACGAAGCAGTACCAGCACTGCTTGTAGAGCATGATGTGAAGCGACCGGTACGACTGACTCTTGTACCTGGGGCAATCGCATTGGAAAAGGGTGGCAGACTCATTTTAAATCTGGGCGCCGAGCAGTTCACGGGCGACAGAACCGACATACGGATCGATTATCAGCCTGTAGCATCGCTTCACATTGTCTATCGCCCCATTCGTCATGTCGGGCCTGGCTTCTCCAAGGGTTCTTTCCATGCCGTCGTGAAGATGCGTACCAGCACGCTGGGGATTTTGCCGAAACGGGAAATTTTCGCTTGCCTTTCTGCCGGATTACGCTGTATATTTGATTAAACAATGAAAAATGAGCAAAGGAAACGAACATCATGACGAACTGGTTGGCCTTGGAAGAAGCGGCGAAGTACCTGAATGGGTAAATCCACGCTCTACGGCCTTGCCCGCAAAGGGGAAGTCCCCGCCCACAAGATGGGCCGGGAGCGGTGGTTAGGTGCTCAAGAGCTGCATGAATGGCTGAAAGCCGGGAGACTCGCATCTTCAAAAGGAGGCACGAAGTGATTCCGACCGTGCGTTCAAGCCTGAAAGAGCGCAAGCGCGGGAAGCCTGGGCCAGCGATGAAACCTGCGAGGGCTTGTCTGACAGGAATTTTTCGTCCGCCGAATTTGCCTGGCCAGATTCGCGAAGCACTACGGTCCCGCCACTACAGCCGACGGACCGGCGATAATTGTCTGATGGCATCTCTGATGCACGGTCCCGGACTACGATTGATGGAGTGCATGCGCCTTAGGGTGCAGGAAATCGACTTCTCCCGTAATAAAATCCTCGTCCGAGACGGCAAGGGTCCCAGGTCCCGATCACAGTGCTGCCCACGTCGCTCAAGAAGCCCTTTAAAGAACACCTGCGGCATGTCAAGGCGATCCATGAGCGCGACTTGCCCGACGGCCGGGGTCGTATGCCCTTGCCCGACACCCCCGACCGCAAATATTCCACCCCGTCCAAGTCATGGTGCTGGCAATGGGCTTTTCCCCAGGAAAACCGGTGGAAGAACCCGAAGACCGGTGAAGAAGGACGCCATCACGTCCACGAATCGATCATCCAGAAAGCAGTCTGTGGCGCGGTGTGAAGGGCCCAGCTCTCAAAACGCGCCACTTGCCATACTTTCCGCCATTCCTTCGCCACGCAGATCCTGCAAAACGGCTACGGCATTCGGAACGTGCAGTAACTTCTCGGCCATGAGTATATGAAGACTTCCATGATTTACACCCACGTTCTGAACCGGGGAGGAAGAGGCGTCAAGAGCCCCGTCGACGATTTGTAGAGGAGGAGCGAAGGTGTCTTATATAGAAACCAAATATTTCCCCGCGCCCCGCGCAACAGGCAGCATAGCGCTTTGTAAATACGGGCTTTTTCGAGAATGGCCGCAGGGGACATATGCCGCGAAATCGGGACCTGAAGGTGTTACGAAGAAAACATATAATCGTTGGCAGTTCTGGTTATTGGAGAGTAATTATGACGAATACCGTATCTGATTCTGCATCACGGCTATTTTCATCTGAGTTTGGGAACCTGTCGGCCCTGGTGCTCAAGCGACTGGAACTTGAGTGGCACTACCACCAGAGGCCGGATCTGGAAAGGACAGATCAACAATTGCTGCATTACGCCATAGAATTTGGGCGGCTGTTGAATGTCGTCTACAGGTACCACCTTTTTCCCGCCCTGCGGGAGGAGTGCAAATGGTATGTAACGGTATTTGGCGCACGCGGTTCAACCCACGATGCCTTTGCTCTGGTTTTGGAGAGTTGGATCATGGCAATTCAAGGATTGATCAAGCCGCCCGAGTGTAATGAACTGGCTCAACCGCTCCAATCCATCAGGGATGAGCTGGATAGATTGATCGACGGAACGCCCAGTGTTTACAAGGCCTCCATTGAGACGGTCCATCCTGTGCTTCTGGAAAAACTCCTCGGTGGCGATGTTCCAGGTGCACGAGAAGTCATTTCAGAGATCGCCTCAACGCTTGACTCGCCGGACCGTCTGATCGTTGAGGTGGTGCTTCCGGCGATGGCCGAGGTCGGACAACGCTGGGAATCCAATGAGCTGGAGATTTTTCAGGAACATCTCGCTACTGAGGCGATCCGAAGTCTCCTTGCCGGGCTTACGATGACGCCTGAGTCCCGGCGGAAGACGGATGACGTGGCAATTGTTTCTTGCGCCCCCGGGGATGAGCATGAACTGATTCCGCTGGCGCTTGCCTCGTATTTGGCATTCCGGGGCTGGACAGTGAAAAATCTGGGAGGGGGCTTGCCTGCCGATCAGATAGCGAGAGCGGTTGGGGTCTTCAAGCCGAAAGCGCTTTTCCTCACATTTACCATGCTTTCCAGGCTCGATGGGGTATTGGATGTGATCGAGAAGGTTCACCTTGAGTCCGGACATTGCCGGATCATACTGGGTGGCCGTGGCGCTGTCCTGGCAAAGACCGTGCTGGAAAGCCGGGCAGCAATGGTAGCCCTTGATTTCGATGAAGGTTTTCGTTTGGCCGGCGAGGGTGTTATCGATGCGTAGCCTGGCCGCTTTTCGCATGGTTGTGCATGATCGATCCTCAACAGCGGGGGCGCTTCTTGGTGTCGTGGCCATAGTCTTTCTGGTGGGGCAGCAGCTCTCCATCCTCTTCGGCTTGCTGAACTACATGTCCGTACTGGTAGATCACAGCGGAGCAGACGCCTGGATCATGAGCGCCAATGTCCGCAATGCCGATGCCGGGAACTTCATCTCCGGGCGCTATGTGGATCGCGCCATCGGCTTGGCAGAGGTGGAATGGGCGGAACCGATCCTCATCGGCAATGGATTGTTCAAGACAGCCGACGGCTCCTTTGAATCCGTCCGCGTCATAGGGATCCGGCGCCCGCGCCTTGCAGGAGGGCCGTGGGAGTTTGAGAAGGCAGATGAACAAGCCTTACTTGACCTCGAATCCGTAACCGTGGATCGGCTGGATCTGAGCAAACTCGGCAACCCTTTGCTGGACCAAGTGACCGAAATCGGAGACAAGAGAGTTCGGGTGGGGGCAATCAGCGAAGGTGCCAGAGGCTTTCAGGGGACTCTCGTCTTCGCTTCCCTGGATAAGGTCAAAGACATCGCCCGTACCCCTCCGGGGCGCTACTCTGCGATTCTGATTCGTTTCAAGCCCGACGTGAACAAGGGGGCCGCACTTGCCACGCTCCGTGCCGTGATGCCGGAAAACACCGTTTACGCAAGCGATGAGCTCTCCCGCTTGACGCGACGCTACTATTTTACCAATACCGGCATTGGGGGCAGTTTCGGTTTTTCCACCATTATTGCTGTCCTGATCGGCGTAGTCATCATTTCTTTGACCACCTATACCAGTGTACTGAGCAGGGCACGAGATTTTGCAGTCATGCGTGCCATGGGTGGGAGGCGCAGGGATATTGCGGTTGTCGTATTCAGCGAGGTTTTTATTATTTCGGGGATCGGCATCTTTGTCGGTTTTCTCATGCTGGCAACACTCCTCAATGCGACTCATGGTTCCTCAATACCCAGTTTCCTTCCGATGCAGGTTTCGCCGATGCTTGCGGGGGGGACTCTGGCTGTCAGTCTCTTGGGTTCCCTGGTTGCCTTGCGTGTTGCTCTTAAAGCTGAGCCGGCCTCAGTTTTTCATTGACAAATTGGAGGGTTTTGCTTGGCGGTTCTCAAGCTAGAAAACATTGCCAGAGATTTCTCTGACGGTCGTCAGATGCGGCGTGTGCTGTTCCCGACCAATCTGGAACTTGGGCCGGGTGTGTTGACGGTGCTCTCGGGACCATCCGGCAGTGGCAAGACCACGCTTCTTTCCATCATGGGGCTGGTGTTACGTCCCTCCGAAGGATCAATTTTTTTGGAAGGACGCGATGTTACGGCACTTTCGGATGACGACGCTGCCATGCTCAGATTGCAGAAATACGGTTTTGTCTTTCAGCAGCCGATGCTGATTGAGGGTTTGAGTATTATGGAGAACATCCTTCTGGCCTTTGCGGTTCAGGGTGGCGGTCTTCCGGATGATGCCCACGACAAATCGGAACGTCTTCTGGAGTCCCTCGGACTGGAAGAGACATCTCACATGCAGCCCAGGCTTCTTTCCGGTGGCATGAAGCAGCGGGCTTCCATTGCACGAGCCTTGATCAAGGACCCTGCCATTCTTCTCTGCGACGAGCCAACCTCTGCATTGGATGCGGAAAGCGGACAGGCGGTCATGGCTATCCTGAAGCGTATTGCAATCGAGGAGAGAAAGGTTGTCGCTGTCGTGTCACATGATGCCCGGGTTTTCCCTTTTGCTGACCGTCTGATCAAGATTGAAAACGGGACCATTGTATCTGACACCTACGAGCGCTATGTGGAGGAGGCAACAGAAGTCAAATGAAAAAAATTCGTCGATTTTTGGGTGTTCTTTTCCTTCTCCTCGTTGTGGTGATCGGTATTTCCTACATTCAGATATCCTTGCGAAAGGCCTCCGCCCCACCGGCACCAAGTCGGACCCCATCGCTGGATCTGGCGCCCGTGCGTTTGTATGGCCTCGTAGAACCCTTTGGCCGCGAGGTATTTGTCGGGCCTCAGAAAGCCCGTCAAGTTGAGCGGGTTTTTGTTAAGGAAGGGCAGAAAGTCTCCGCCGGGCAGGTTTTATGTGAACTCGAACACGAAGTTGAAAGTCAGGCACTCGAAGTCGCGATTTCAAGAGTAAAGGAAAGTGAAGCACGACGAAGTCTTATTCTTGATGAATTGAAGAGAGTGATGCCTTTATCCGGGGAAGGGGTTGCCCCACAGCCGGCGCTTCGGGTAGCGGTGCAACGAGTGAGAGAATTGGAGGGGCGGCTGGAGCTCGTCCTTGATGAATTGAACAGAAAAAAGCCTTTGGCTCAAACCGGAGCTATCCCTGAACAGGAGTACACTCAGAAATCGCTTGAGGCGAAACTGATTCGGAAGCAGATCGCAACGGCGACTTCCGAGGCCGTAATAGAATACAGCCAGAAATCTTTAGAAGCAGAACTGCTCCGCCGGCAAATCGAGACAGCTCGAGCGGAAGTCGAACTGAGAAAGAGCGAGTTGGACACCCTGATTCTGCGATCCCCAATTGAAGGGCGCTTATACAAATTTGACGTACGCATGGGTGAACTGCTTACCCCGGAGGATTACCAGCGTATCGTCATCGGCAAGCCGGAAAAACAGGTTCGTCTCTTTGTAGAGACCTTCTGGCTCGATAAGGTGCGTATTGGCGATATCTTTCAGGTGAAAGATGCGGATACCATGGGCGTCATCGGTTCCGGCGAAGTCATTTCGGTTTCGGAATATGTGGGGTTCCGCGATTTTCGCAGCGAGGACACTTTCGAACGATTGGATACGAAATATGCCCAGGCCGTTCTCCAGATGAAAGACACGGTATCGGTTCCCATAGGCAAGCTGGTTCTCTGTGTCCGCGAAAAAGAACAAGAAAGACCGAATTCAAATTGATCAATGCGCTTGAGGCCTGCCAACAAGTCACTTCAGGCTGTTGCTTTCGTGTACCTGCCTGTGTGTTGCAAGCAGCACAGATCGACAACACCGATCCGCCTTCTCGAGATGTGGATAAACTGTGGCAGACAGCGACTCTGTAGAAAGCAAAGACCCCACCGGGTCATCCCGACGGGGTCTCGCGTTAACCAAGAACCGCCGAAGTTGGCGGATTGTAATCTGGCTCCCCGTATGCAACCCTTTTCATAACCGTTCTCTTTCTCCCGCCGTTAACCGAAAACCTTCAATATCAACGGGTTATCAAAGATCAGGCCGCCGCCGATGAGGCGGAAGCGGTGTCAAGATACATTTCCCTGGCGATCGGTCGACACAAGGGCCTGGTATGCACTAAGCCTGGGTAGCGCTCCACTATTGCTACGCCCTTGTGCCACCTGCCTCATCGGCTGCCACTTTGCCGTTACCCTTACCCTTGGCCAAATTTGCCAAGTAGTCGGAAATGGCAAACCCAGGTTGGCGGCACTCCTGGCTGAACCGGCTCATCCAATCGCCAGCCAACCTCTGAAAACTATGGCGATCCCTGTGGACGCATCGGTTCTCGGGCGGGTGCGAAGCGAACTCGGTGATGGCGTTGAATACCGCATAGGCGTTTTCACCAAGATCATTTCTGTATCGACTGCAGAGAGCACTTATGTGTTGAGACAGAACACCCCAATCGCTGGCTATTGGACCATCTGGTTTCATATCCTTGGGCTTTCGGATCAGAAGAACCCCACGGAACAGCGGTTCAAATTCCTGATGGGTGACCTTGCAATCTCGAAGGACGCCCAGATATTCACTGAAACTGGCCCTGAGTTTGGAGAGGCGTTCATGTGCAACCTCAAAATTGATCTCTTTTCCGATATCCCTCTGCAGATGAGTGAATTTAAAGCGGATGATCGATTCTGGGAGAATCAACCCATTCTTGCAGACCTTTCGGAGAAAACCAATGTCGAAGGCGAGTGCCCTCAAACCGTTATAGCTGTTCGTTACACGGATGAAAGGCCCGAATGCGTCCGGCCGGTCCTTGGCCGGAACGAATTGGAAGTCCAAAGCCGCTGAGTTGTGAACGAGGTCAACGAAGCAATGCCCACCGGTACCCGGGGCGTCAGTTGTTTTCACCTCCCACTCGCCGGGTTTGGTTTCGGGGAAGGCGGTTTGGCAGCACTGATATGCCCAGTCCAGCGCCTCGCGATTTGTCACCAGCCTGTAGCCCCTGCTAACCACACCCAACACCCGATTAGTCTTTTTATTCACAATCGCTTTCTTATCAGGCACCGAGAGCCGCCGCTCTCCAGATTCCGTAGGAACACTCACGAAAACCGGGTGCTCTTTGACCGGAAACAGAACTTCGTCAATTTGTGTTAATCGCGGCATAGTTTCATCCCTCCCTCCCAATCAGTATCAATATTCTTTCATCTGGTTCGTCGGCATATCCCGCTGATCGAACACGAGTAATCGCTCCGCCAGTTCCAAAGCATCCACCGGCCAGAAGCACTCCGGACGAGGACGACGCACATTCGGTTGTCCCACAGCGGGGCGGCAATTGAGCAGGGAGTCGACCCATTGGTCGGGGACGGCGTCCCGGCCATGCACGGCACCCAGAATCGCGCCACAGATGGCGGCGTTGGTGTCGGTGTCTCCCCCGCGCATGACGGTGTCCACAACTGCTTCCTCCAGATTCGTGGCATGCAGAAGCTGCCACAGGGCGTTGCGGAATGCCGTCAGTACCCACCCCTGCTGGCGGACATAATCCGCTGGCGGTGATTCGGCGGCACCTCGAACCGCTTCCAGGAGGCTCCCATCCACCTTCATGTCTTCCGCCCAGGTCACGATCTGCTCGTACAGATTTCGGCCATCGCACCCTTGGCGGATGGCATGGGCAATGGCCATCGTGAACAATGCGTTGGCTTGCTGGCAGACCGGATGGGGATGGGTGATCGCAGCATCCTGTCGTGCCCACTCGGCCACATGCCTCAAATCGTGGTTCGCTCCGAAGATGCCCAACGGGCTGATCCGCATCATCGCGCCGTTGGCCTGGCTGTCCGGATTGGGACGACCCCGCAGACCACCGGCGACGGTCATGCCGCAATCGAAGGGCCCGGAGTCCAGCCAGAAAATGTACGCTTTCCTGGCTCCCTCGGGATCATAACGTCCCTGATCCGCCAGCATGCGGGCCAGCAACAGCGCCATCTCGGAATCGTCGGTCGGTTGGCCAGCAATCGTGTTCCAAGTGCCTCCGTCGGCAAATTCCCGGACGCCGCTCGGGTATTCCCGCAGGATTTCCTCCTGAGAACGAAACTCGACCAGACTACCAAGAGAGTCTCCGGCAAGCTGGCCAAGAAGACACCCTTGGGCGCGATCAATTTGCATGAGACACCTCCAGAACCTGCAAAAGTTGCTCTCGGATTTCCTTTGCCGTCGCTCCCAGATCAACGGTGGCAAATCGAATCTCATGGTTCTGGATCACGACGGACTCGTTAACCATATCGCCCACCGAAGGATGAAGGAGCAGACCCGAGGCGTTTTCAGCGAGAAGATCACCATTACCCTCCTGGGACCTCAAATAGGCGTAGATTTGATAGACGTATCCGCTGCGCAGTGTTTCTTCTCGATACCAGCCTCGTGTCACCACTGAGTTGAACTTCGTGTCAATGACGATACGGCGTCCCGCGTCCGAGTGGTCGAGGATGATGTCGGTTCGCATCGAGGGTAGTATTTTGTCTATACCAAGACTCTTGCTTTCAATCTGCCAGCCGATTGTTTTCCCCGTATCGACGCGCCATCCGTTTTTTGAAAGCACGACATCATAGAAACCGGCGATTCCTTTCTCGTAGAGCTTCCGAATCCAGGTAATTTCTCTATCCGGCAACGACAATTGCTTTGCGCCTGCGGTCTCTGTAGGCAGGGCGAGATTGAAGGCCAGATGAGCCGCAGCAACCATAGGCTGATCATCTGCATCGTGCCTCCCGAAGCGGTTGATGGAGACCTCGCCACGACTCGGACGTTCCCCGGTTACGCCCATGCGTCTCAAGCTTGCCGCCAACGACCGACATCGGTGTGCCAGCGTCCCCTGGAGAACGATTTTGGAAATTTCCTCAAGGGCCGTTCGTACATAGCGGTTTCGGGCTGTATCGATGGTCAACTCATGGAATCGGCAAGCAACTTTTCCACGATCAAGTAATCGATGCCTCTCAGTGTTCAGTAGGTCGATGCGGCCGCGCACACGGCCAAGAAGAGCCTCACGCGATTGGTAGCCATAACTCAAGTTGCGCTGGATACGACGCTCGACGCGGCGGCAAAGCATTTCTGCGACTAGATTTGGGATGTCATCAGGGTTGTCCTCTACGGCGACCTTTGCCTTTTCGAGATCCCTGAACAAATCCGATGCGTACAGCATGAGCAGCCAAAGGTTGCGCACTGGGATGCGGCCGATACGGCCAATCCCTTCATGAGCGTCTGAAATCAAGTTGGCTGCGGCAAGTGTCACGATCAGAATCCTTCCAGCAAGCGTTCTCTCGCCTTCTGGGATTTCTCGAGCGAATCGAACCAGTATTCATCGAGCAGCGGACCGATCTCGGTATCGACCACCTGACGGAACCATTTTCTGGCATCACTGATGGGAATCCCGAACGGAGGTGTGACATAGCTGTGTCCCACGCGAAACTGAGGCCCGAGACCGGCGTCTGCTGAAATTTCATTGTTCAAAGTGATGAGACGCTTCTCGATTTCAACAAGGATTTCCGAATCAATGCCGCACTGGGACTGAACCCAATCGTGCCAGGGCTTGCCGAGCGTGGGCTCCAAATCGATGAAGGCAAAGCGACGACGCAACGCCAGATCGACCAGAGCGAGGGAGCGGTCGGCAATATTCATCGTGCCGATAACATAGAGGTTGTCCGGGATGAAAACACGCTCTCCATCTGACCGTTTGTAGGAAAGCTCCAGAGCCTCGTTTGGCGTTCTCTTGTCTACCTCGAGGAGCGTCAGCATTTCGCCGAAAATCTGCGCTGGATTTCCACGATTGATCTCTTCAATAACAACGACATGCCTTGACGTTGGATCTTTCGTGGCGGCCTTCATCATCTCCACAAAAGGCCCATCAACCAGCGTGAGTTTGCCGTCTCCCACCGGCCGCCAGCCGCGAATAAAATCCTCGTAGGAAAGGTTCGGATGAAACTGCACTGCTCGGACTTTGCTGTCGTCACGCTGCCCCATCAAAGCGAAAGCCAATCGCTTGGCCAGCCAGGTCTTTCCGGTGCCCGGCGGGCCTTGGAGGATCAGGTTTTTCTTGGTCCGAAGGCGATCGAGGATCTTTTCGAGTTTTTCCCGGGCGATGAAACATCCATCCGTAAGAATGTCATCGACGGAGTAGGGTTCGATGGGTGCGGCCGTGACCTCCGCCTCGGGTGTGGCATCCGCTTCGTCATCCTGCGCATCAGGGTCTGTGGCATTCGGGTGAGCAGATGTCCCACTATCCTTGAAAAGCCAGGCGGCAAGCGACAGCTCCGGAAATGAGTGGACGGGATACGCATCCTCCTGAAAACGAGCCTCAAGGGTGTCCAGCACCGCCAGATAATCAGTGGCGTTGCAGCGGCCCTTGGGACCGTTCATACCAATCTGAATGTTGAGCTTCTTGCTGATGTAACGCTGGGACTGACTATCAAGGGTCGGGAAATTCCAGGGACGAATCCAGTACAGCCCAATGGTAAGGTTCCATCCCACACCATAGCGCTGCGTCGCGTTGTCGTAGGCTGAGACAAATGCCGACCGCGCCTCCGCGTCATCCGATTCCGCAAAAGCAATTGCCTGGGCGAAGGCCTCCCAGAGGGTGTCAATGTCATCTGGTTGGCGTTTGTTGTCGAATCCGAAAAACCATGACTTCTGGTTATTGAGAACAGGAATCCCCTCAAAGGAGTCCGGAATCGGCTCAGATACTCCAAGCAGACTGGCAAGCTCGCTTGCAATAGCTTTGCGATTTGCATCGGTGATCCCCCTGTTGAATATGCCCATGGCCGTAAATGGGCAGATGTCCTTCAGGGGACCAGAGGAACCATCCGCGAATTGATCCTGCAGGTTGGAGAGGCCATCCACCTTCGAGGCAATAACGTGGATTCCGGCAATCAGCTCATCCCGCCTATTCCGAAAGGTAAGGAGCTTGTCTGCTACCGCCTCGTAAAAGCGGGGCCAGTTGAAACGGCGCTTGTCGACAGCGCTATCACCGAAGCGTTCACGCCAGTAAGGAGCATTGCGGAACCGGTTGATGTCTTGTGCCTTTTCCTCGAAGGTGAAGCCGATCAAAGCATCTGTGGTCCAGTCGCCAGGCAAGACCCGCCAGACCGTGCTTCGATTGGTGTAGAAGTACCACTCACGCGGAGGATCGAAAGGTTTCCAGTCAACCTTCAAGGTGCGGCCGTCGCCGAGGTTCTCTTTTACCGTGCCAATGGCTTTGATCGCCATGACGGACACGGTTTGGCCTCGGTTTTCAAAGGGGAGATCGTGCTTGCGCGTATATGACGACTTGATCGCAATGCGATCCCCAACCTGGATAGACTTCACTGCGTCGAGATATTTGTCCTGATACCCATTTTCCCAAATACCTTCCTGTAGAAAGCGGGGGGTCTGATCATCGGTTCCGCCGTATGTGGCTCCGACAAACCAACAGGCTCGGGCTCCGGCTCCTTCAGGTTTTGAATTCATTATTGATCTCCTTTACCGACCCACGGCCGTTTTGGTGCTGCCACCATGCTGCGTGATGCGAGGACGGCACTTGATCTTCACCGCGCCCCGGGTGAATGAGTCGTCCGAGGCCTTGCTGGACCACACATAGGCTTCGCCGGTTCCGAGATGGCTCATCTTGTCTGAGGTCAGCTCACCAAGGGCGGCATTCGCCTTCTGGATATGCTTCAGCCAGGCGGGCGAGTTGAATTTGTGCATGATGATCTGTGAAGACAGCTCGATCAGCGAGACAGGGACTGATGGCGGGTCCTGAGAGGCGACCATGATGCTGGTTCCCTTGTGTCGCATCTCACGGACAACCTCTACCAGGCCGGAAACCAAGTCATCGTTCTCGATGTACTTATGGGCTTCATCGAAAACCACCAGCTTATTGAAGGCGCTTCCCTGGTAGGTTGCTTCCGAGAAAATCTGCAGCATCACCACGAACAGTCCGAGAGCCTCGTCCTTTTCGATGTATTCATCTCGCAGATCCACGATGATCAACCGGCCTGGACGAATCAGATCCTGGAGACGCTGGTTATCATCGATATATTCGCTGGCGAACAGTAGACGTGTCTGGGCCAGCTCTTTCAGGTGATCGGACAGACCAGAGTTATCGATGCCTGCTCGCAGGGCATCCAAGGTCAGGTTATCCCGCAGCCCCCTCATGATGAGGTTGATTTGCCGCATATACATGCTCTGGCTGCCAATCGCTCCCATCAGGAATTTCCAATGCGCCGCCTTGAGTTCGGAGGCAGAAAAGGCAATCGGCTTAACCTCGATATCCGGGTACTCGGCCCGGCGCTCATCCACCTTGTTGGCTGGGGTAAGAATCAGAACATCATTCATGGCTTCCGGGTTGGCCTTGTAACGTTCACGAAGGATGCGGATCTCTTCATCCACCGAGTTGGCATTGATCATCGAGGTAAACTCCGGCGCATAATCCTGCGTCGGGCTGTAATGGAAAATGACCGTGGCGAGTGGGCTTGGCAGCACATTGATGTGCTGAAGCGGCATGGAGGCCATTTCAATGACGGTTCCAAGGGTGTAGCTCTTGCCGCCGCCTTGAACCCCAAAGAGACTGATCGTGTGGGTATGGTTGAGGTCCAGGGCGATCTTTCTGCCGGAAACCTCTCCGAGCAAACCGTACTGAGGCGAGTCACCATTGACACCCAGCATAATGTCATAACTGACCTCGGTTTGAGGCGCGGGCTCGGGGATCGGATGCTCAGGCGCTTCATGCTCGGGTTGAACAGGTGCTTCCGGTTCAACAGCAACGACAGCGGGCTGTTCGGCTTCTTTTTCTTCTTCAGGCTCGATGGTGGAAGGTCGAGGTGCTTGCTCGACGGGTTCCGCCTGTCCTTCCTTTTCCTCTTGCGCAGGTGCGTGTGTTTCCTCTGCGGCAGGAGCTGTTGACTGGGTGATTGGTGCCTCCGGCTCTTCGTCCCAGAGCTCATCCACCGTCCAGGACGTTGACCGGGCTCTCTTGGGCGCGATGAACGCGGCTGTCTCGAGTTTCGGCACGTTCGGAATGAACTGCTCGCTCAGGGGATGGGCGGTCGGCTCTTCCTCAATCTCGACGGACAAAGGCTTACGGCAATTCTCCAGCAAAGCGTGAATGAGATCCTTGCCGATGCGGTGGAATTCGATGCCCACCTCGTTGTCCGGAGCATCAGTTCCGGCCTTGTCAAAGTCGAATATCAGGGCGCACCGTCTGAATTGAAGCGAGTAGCCCTGCTCGATGGATTCAAGTAGCCCTCGCGCTTCCTGCGCGGCAGTCACATCAAAGATCCCATAACGCAGTGAGCGTTCCAGATAGAACCGAAGGATCTGAGCCAACTCCCGGCTCTTGAGCAACCGATCCGGTCGGTCCGGCTTTTTCAGTGCCGGGTCAAAGTGGCGCTGGAGGATGCGCTCACTCTGATTTATCTGAGCGGAGATCCTTTCCTTCAGTTGGTTGAAGGCCGCAAAGTCGCCTACCTGCGAATAACACTTCACCTCGACCAGGTTGCAGGTGATCGTCCTGGTGTTCAAATCCAGGTCGAACAAACCCAAGTCGGTGCGTTGCAGGCTGATGGCATCGTTGACGTCGTCTGATTCACCGCTTGAGCGGTAGAGGTCCGTGTGTGCATCCAGCGGCACAATGACCTGATTGCTCAACGCGCCTTGATATTCGAGATAGAGCCGCGCCAAGGCCAGGCCAAGAGCCTCTGCCTGTTGCGTACGTGCGGAAATCAGTTTCAGGGCGAGCTGACCCGAAAGCGACCGCAGGTTTGCTAAGATCCGAACCGACTGCTCGCCGTCGGCGGACAACCCGTGCTCAAGCAGCACCGGCTTCAGCATTGCCTCCAGCTCATCGTTCGAGCGCGAGGAGATGATCAGGTTATGTGTCGCCTGGGAGCTGGTTCCCGGCACATAGTCAATCAGATAGTCCGGTCTGTTCTTCCGGCCCCCATGGTCGAAAAACTCAATCCCCATATTTCGGTCGATGGTGAACACCCAATCGCTGATCTGGTGAACCTCGTAGATCAGCTCTCGTTGGGCCACGTCGAGGCCAAGGGTCACGACGGGTACCGCCTTGAAACTGGCACCAGAGGCAGCAACCGCTGAGGTCGCAAAACAGAGTTGGCGGCTCAAAGACGACAGTAAATCAAAACACGCGGCGTGGTTGTCCGCGCCGATGGAGCGCCCGACAATCGGCCGTTTGTTCCAGAATGTCCCCGAATCGTCATCAACGAATTCGGTTTCGAAGTCCTGTATCAACCCATGCAGCGGAGTCACTTCCATCGGTCTCTCGGCAATGGAAAGCTTCTCGGCTGGGAACACATCCAGGAGTATGCTGATGTGCGCTGGAAAATCCTTGGAGTTTGCATGAAAATCCTTCAGCGCGTGCTTGGCCAAGTTCAACTTGGAAAACAGATGGCTGCCAGTTGAAGTCGCAAACGCGTCGGCTGCCTCGTTTACCGTGGCTCCGGGATGGACCATGGATTCAAGCGCCTCACCCAAAACAGGCGAGTCCGGATCGGAGGTAAAGAGCCGGATGTCATAGCGCAAATCGGCATGCTCGCGCTTCTGCTGGAGCGATAGCAGGACCTCCGCAATCATCGAACCGGCCCCGGGATTGAAGATGTTCAGAGATAGCTCTCGCACATACGGATGCTGAGAGAGATAACGCTCGATCTTATCCGCAATGACCTTTCCGGAAATATCGGTTCCCGCCGCAGAGGGCTCGGCCAAGCCGAGGGCCGAACAGATCTCCGCCATCAAGCCACGGTAATTCTCCTCGGTAGTCGGGGTGTAGAGCGCCCAAAACGCATTCAGGTTGTCTACCGGCGTGAAGATGCGGCCATCCTCTACGGGAATACCGACCGGATAGGCAGAGGGCACAAGGCCATCCAACAGAGCGGAACGGACGTGAGGAATGTGATCTTTCCCACCTGATTTGATCTTCTCGATCCAGTCCTTGCCCAGGGTGACCCAACAACTCAGCCACAAGGCTCGGAGCGGATGGGTTGGGGAGACCAAAACGGCCTCGCGATGCCTTCCACGGAAGTCGGTCAAGATGACATGAATGGAATCGACGGCCAGCACGTTTCTGAGCGCTTGCAGGTGCTGCTGACGCTCGGCACCGGAAGTCGTCTCGGCCTGACGGATGAGGTTCCTGACCAGGTCAAGGTAGCTTTCAGCATAAGCGAGGCATTCTTTTTCCGAGTCCCGGAACGACAGCCCCTGCATGATGAGCTCGGCAGTGTCTTTTCGCACCGCTGCAAAAAACTCTTCGCGGGCAGCCAGGAAGGAAGCCATCGCGGCAGAAGATGGCAGCGTGAGCCCGACCTCGGAGGGCGGCTCGGCGGTATCTAGGTTGATCTGCATTCGCCAGCCTGACGGGTGCTTAGGCTCCGCCAAGATGCGCTGCTCGATGGTTTTGAGCATACGTGAGAGCGGAATCTGAACAGCGCCCTCACGACCAAATTTCACCAGCAAGGTTTCCTGGCGGGAGGTCTTCTTCGAACGACCGCCTTCGGCCCAAGCGACACTGCTAATGACGATATCATTGGGATCGCGCTCATCGCCCAGCGCAGTCAGTTGCAGTCGGAAACGTGCGTGTTCCAGACTCTGCTCAATGGGTATGGCGCGCTGAGGCGGTTCTTCCTCCACGCTGCCACCTGGCAGGACGTAGAAAGGTTCACTTTCATAAGAGCATTTAGATCCCTCGGACGCGGAATCCCCCTCCAGTGGAATCGGATCGCCATCGACTGTCCAAGGCATCACACGGATGAAATGCCATCCTTCCTCAAATTCGATTTTATTGAGCTTATCCAGACTGACTGTACATTGCAGTCGATTCGGTGTCCAAGCTTTGACTTTCTTGGATTTTCCAACCGGACCGTCCTTTTGAGAAATGATTTGAACCGTAAAATGGTCCAGTCCGCTGACCTTGCCGGGGTGAGGGTTAACCTCAAATACCACATTCATTTTGCGGCGGTCATTCGGGACCAGAACCTGTTGCCCGATGAGGCCAGAGAGTTGGTCGTCGGTCTCATCCTCTGCAACGACCGGCAAGTCGGTTTCCAGCACCGTCAGAAGAACCTTATCCAGCGATAGCTCTTCCTGGAACGTCCATTTGTCGAAAGATATGCTCCACCAGCTCTTGTCGGTCGCGATGGGCGGCGTCCAGGATTCGGGCTCCTGGACATCGTATTTTTCAAAGTAGGCGAATAGGCGCGACTCCAATGCCTTGTCGCTGAGCCCCAGATCGGCAATACGGCCACGAACCGACTTGTGTGAGGTCATCAGACTGCGGACGCTGCCGAGGTTGCGGCGAATCCTCGCATTGACCATGCCGGGATCGGCAAAGAGCTTGAAGTCCGGAATCAACGTCAATTCATAGAGGCTGGCCCCGAGGGTTTCTCCATCAATCCCGTTTTCGAGCGCGGTGAGCAGATACCTCACGCGGGAAACAGCGTCGGCAAACAGCCATTCTTCCTCGGTGAGGATGCCCAAGAGATCGCGGACATGGCCGACCAGTGTTGCCGGAAGCCGGTCAAGCAGCGAGTCGATCAGGTCCTCGTAGATGCCGGTGAAAGTCAGCTCCTCGAATGTCGCCACGCCAAAAGAGTCCTCGGCGCTGGTACGGAGCGAGGTCGGTATGAAGACCAGCAAAGGTTGGCGCAACTCGCCGTTCGCGTCAGGGTTACGAAGTTCCACCAGCTTGGTGGAAGTCACCCGGAAAGGCATACCCTCTTGGTCATGGCTGCCGAGGATAAAGATGTTTCCGTCCGGACGGGTTCGCCGCAGTTCCTTGCAGACCGACTCCATGACTTCGTCATCAAGATCGGTGACCCGCATGCAGTGGCCTGGACCACGATCACCCAGGATCGCCTCGATACGAGGGCACAGCAGAGCAGCTACCGCCGAGTTCAATTTATCCTGGGAAAGCTTGGTGAACGCGTTACTCATGCGTGCCTCCCGTTCTTATCAGTTCCGTCATTTCGCTCAATGGCATAGCGGGGCGATACCTTCTGGGTCACGTAGGCATCCGACAGGTCCTCGTAGAATCCGATTTCACGCAGGCGGCGCTTGAAGGCTTCGAGGTTGAGGCGCAGGGCACGTCTATCCAGGATGCTGCTGTTGCCCTGTGCTCCTTCCGGTAGCCGGTCGATGTAAAGGCCGTAGCGGTTTCTCAAAAAGACCAACAATTCCTCGATGCGGATCTCGCGGGTCACGAAACGCCCGCCGTCCTGGGTGAGCACGGCCACCTGGAGGAGCACTTCGAGCAGCTTGCTTCCCAGCATAAATCGCCGAGGACTTCCCTTGGCCCGGGATTGGGCCAGCAGGCCGTTCTCCTTGTTCTTCAGCAACAGAGAGTCCAAACACTCGGTGATGTACTGACGGTGATACTTGCCGCGATACGCCATCAGAATTTCGATAAAGGATTCGAACTCTCCCAGGCCCATGCCGCTGACTTCCCGGATCTCCGGATCGACGTCTTCGTTCCCGGAGGTCGATTCCTCGATCAGGCTCGCCAGGCGGAATTTGAAGTAGGCTTGGCGCTCGGCGTCGTGCTCGGGCTTCAGCAGGGATACCAGGTCGCCAACGGTGAACACGCCGCCGCCAGGGGTAGCCAGCTTGCCCGTTTTTTTGCTCAGGTATTCCGCCATCTCATCGAGCTTCTTGACGACGAAATTGGCCTGCACAAAGGCCGGTATCTGACGATAGAGCCGGTCAGTGGACTTGCGAGCCAACTCGACCATGTGCGGATTGTTGACGTCGCCCATATCCACGACCAGCGTCACACGGTAAGGACAGCCTTCCAGCGCATTATCGAAACCCGGGTTGATCGGGCATTCCTTGGCGGTGCAGAGATCGTTGCCGGAGCGCTGTTTCACCAGCTTAGGCAGCATCTGCAACAGCTTGAGGTGGTAGAGCGCCAGATGGAATGCCATCAGGGTTTTGAGGTAATCCACCAGCACCGAACGTGGAATATAGGGCTCATAGGCCAGTAGCCGCAGAATGTCGTCGGCCATAATATCGGCCTGGCCGATACATAGGGGCTGGAAGCGCGAGGGCTCCTTGGAGTCCTTCATGTCCTGGGTAACCTGATGATCCAGACGCAGGATGGCCTGCGTTTCCACGTCCACGGATGCGTTGGGATCGTAGCGGTCCGTCACCAGGTCGATTCCCGGGAAGAAGAAACGCTTCAAAGCATCACGCGCCGCTTGGCCTTTGCCTTTGCGGGCATAAAAAAGCATCCAGTAGATCTGTTCGGCCGCACCGTAATCACGAGTATGCTTGGCGTTGCGGAATTTATAGGTATTGCCATGCAGCGGCCTTGGTGCGGCCACGGCCTGATTGGCTTTGCCACGATTAACCACATCCATCAGATCGGTTTCGATCCAGCGGCGCACAACCTGTGGATATTTATCAAAGCCCGCAAACCATTCGGGATGATCAAGGAAATCCTCCATGAACTCTTCAACGGTCAGGTCGCCGCCACGGGGCGGGCGTCGGCTGGCATAGCCATCGTATTTCAGTCGGGGAAAGAGCATGGTCAGCACACGATCCATCTCGATGTGCTTGAAATCGACGTAGGTGGTCTTGGGAGTGCGGAACTCCTTGTCTCTGCCTTTGATGCTCATGCTTCAGCCCTCCTGCTTACCTTTCCCAGATGCAGGATGCCTTTGTCGTCGCGCCGGATCTGGAAGAATTCGAAGCCGCTTTCAGTGAGGAGCACCTCCTGATAGGGAGCAGCGGATAGAACGTTTTTGAACACCGCCAGACTCAGGTAGAAACCTTCCTGCTCCTCGATGCTGGGGCGGTAGCCGTTATTGAGCCGCATCAGCATTTCATAGATGTCGAGATTGATGCGCAGGCTGGCCTTGTGGCCGTCGCCGGAATCGTAAAGCAGCACCAGCGCCTGAGACAGACACTCGACGAAAGGATGAACCGTTGTTTCCTGCTCGGTGCGGAGCGTGAAATGATCGCCATCGAAGAGACGGTAACTGCGGATGGTGCCTTTATCCACCTGGCGAACACGCAACGCCAACTGGTTGTTCAGCCGCACCGGATCGCTCAAGCCTTCGCCCCGGTTGATGGCACGGAGAATGGCGGTTACCTCATCGGCACTTTTCGCGCCCGGCTGCTCAATTGCATCCAAGAAGGGATCGATACTTCTGTAAGGCAGCATCTCCTTCCAGCCGATGTCCCGTCGTTCAAAGAAATGGCGACGGCGCATGTGCGAGAGGTAATTCCGGTGCTTGGCGATCAATCGGGCACGGTTTTTTGACGAGTAATCGCGAGGCAGATTGCGGAACAAGGTCTCAATCAACATTTCATCGTAGTCTGCACGCTCATCAAAATTGAAGCGTGATGGTTTGTGTGCTATTGGAGCGAGAAACCCTAGTTTTCGGTCCAAATCCGGGTTGCTGACTTCGGCGACGTCAATCTCACGCAGCAAGGCAATCAGCCGGTCATTGGAGCCGTTCGCCCCGCCAAGCCACGAGTTGAAATAGAAACCGTCAAGAATGCGATTTTGGGCCTCTTCGCCGCCGTTCTGATAGAGCTGGTGTATGCCGTCGCAGTCCTGCGTGCCCACCAGCATGAAGGCCAGCGCCGAGCGTAGGTCGCGCATGGTGATGTGTAGTCGCCCGCGCAGGTGGGTAATGGTGTAAAGCATCTTCAAACGCTCGATCACCTTGGGTCCGGCAACGGGGTCCTGGAAGGTCCGGGCGTTGTGATAGGCGTAGCATTTGCCCTTGAGATCGCACTTCTCACAGGCCTGCCAGTATTCCTGCTGCGTCATGCGGGCAATCAGCCGCTCCAGAATCGAGGGCTGACCTTCCTCGGGCTCGGCGACCACCGAGCGCAGGTTGAGGTTGATGACCGCGATACCACCCTCCGGAGCGGCCCCGGCCAAACCCTGCTGGATCTGCTTGGCGAGCAGTGGGAACTCCTCTTCATGCTCCAGGAAGAAATCGACCAGCCGCCCCTCGTTGATTGCGATCAGGCGGGTCTGATTCTCGGGCCAGCTGGAGGCATCCTTTCCCGCGAAGGGAGCGAAGAACTTCTGCAGCACGGCATCATTGCGCTCGTCGCCTTCATCCTGGCTGCCGTCATAATTGCTCTGGTAGATATGGCCCTTGAGCTGGAACACAGCCCCATTCGCGCCGCGCTGTATCTGTGCGCCCTTGCTCTCGGCAAAGGCCTCGAACTGCTGAATGAAGGCCGTCTTACCGTCACCGGCGTTACCGCTGATGATGACCAGGCGGAACTCGCCCTTGAGTAGCGCGGGCTTAAGCTTCTCATCCAGATAGGTCGGCACATAGGTGGCCTTGCCAATTTCGTCGAGGCCACGGGTACCGGCGTTGGTCACCTGACTCTGGCTGTAGAGGGTTAGCAGATGGGTGACAAAGGGATTGGTGTTGGGCCTGGTCGGCTCAAAGCCCAGCTTGGAGACCACCTTGGGTGCGGCACCAATCTCGCCGGTGGTGCTACCTGCGCGCAGTCGCTTGACCTCGGACAGAGCAGTCAAGAACTCTTGTGCCGATGCGAAGCGCTCTTTGCGCTCCGGCGCGATCATCTTCGTCAGCACACTCACCAGCGACGAACTCAGGTCGGCACAACCATTGAACTGCCGGGGATCTTTCGGTTGGGTCTTGATCGGCGGCGTGGGGTCGTCGAAGGGGTACTTCCCGGTCAAACACTCATAGAAGGTCATTCCGAGTGCATAGAGATCGCGATCCACCCGGTCCGAAACATCCGGCTCGGAGGAGTAATCGTAATCCGGCGGCAGGTAACGGCGTGTGCCGCCACCGCCTTGAACCTCGTCGTTTTCGGAGACCGCGACGTTGAAATCGATGATGCGGACGCCCTTATCGGTCCACAGCAGGTTGGAGGGCTTGACGTCCTGATGGAAAACGCCATGCTTGTGGAGATGGGCCAGCCCCTCGGCGGCCTCGCGCGCGATGCGCACGGCATCATCCAGCGACAGCGCCTCGGCATCGATCAGATCGGAGACATCCAAACCTTCCACATACTCAAAGACGATGTACGGCGTCTGTTTGGCGTCGGCCATGCGGTCCGCCCAGATCACCTTCACCACATGCGGATGGTCGGGCAGATTGGTCAGGGTCTTGTATTCGCGGCGCAGGCGCTCGTACACGCTGCGGCGGTCCTTGGTCACCAGCTTGATGACTCGCACCACGTCACCCAGGGAATCGAACACTTTGTACGCAACACCAAAACCACCGCTGCCCAGCTTCTTCTGAATACGGAAGCGATCCGCCAGGATGAAATCCTGCGGCAGGTTCATCAGATCATCGGGAAGCGGAGGCACAACCACGGCCGGGCCGCTCACATCCGAAGCGGCGTCATTCTTAGCCTCGGGTAGAATCAGGTCATCCAAGGCTTTGCGGGCGATGGCAGCGCTCGTGTGCCTTTCCTCAGGGTCGAACTCGCAAAACTTCTGCAGCCACTCGTCGATCCCCTTGGGCAGGTCCGGCTTGTGTTCTGACGGCTTCACCGGGAACTTGCCGTCGGCTTCCATCATCTGGTCGATGCCATCGAAAGGAAGCTCCCCAGAAAGTAGCTCGTAGAATATTAGACCGGCGGAGAACAGGTCGGATGCTATCGTGGCCTCTTGTGGAAATGATTCTTTTTCAGATTTCACCAATTCAGGCGCGCGGTACATCGGGTCAAGATCTTCAACGATTTGCCCGGCGATGGTGCTTTCTACGCTTCTTTTCTTGCCCACCCGAGCAAAATCGAAACCCGTCACTCGGACTTGGCCGCCCTTGGTCACCAGAATGGCGTCCGGGGTGAGATTGCGGTGGATCACCTCATGCCGGTGCGCATGGTCCAAGGCCGACAGCACGTCGCGCATCACCTGGAGCTTCTGGTCAAAGGTCAGCGCCAGGGAGGCCTTGTTGATGTGCAGGCGTAGGGCCTGGCCAGGCAGGTCCTCGGTGACCAGCACCACCTTATCTTCATCGTCGGAGACGAACAGATCCTTCACCGCCAGCACGTTGGCGTGGGTCGGCATGTGTGCCACGGCGCGATAGGCGTTGCTGATCTTCTTGAACTCTTCCTTGCGGGCGGTCTCGTCCTGGTAAGGGTCGGCCTGATAGACCCGCAGGCGGGCCATGCCGCCGCTCTTGCCCAACAGGTTGTGCTTGGCGCGGTATTCGGTGTAGCGGTCGGTGCCGCCCAATTTCTCTTCCACCTGCCAGTCGCGGAACACCAGCGCCGCGCTCTTGGGCTTGGCGTTACCGGTGATCGCCTTGGCAATTTGGGAGTGGAAGCGGGTGATATTATCCAGCCGGTTGTCGGGAATGCGGCTCGCGTCGCGGAAGTATTTCAGACAGTGCTTGAAGTCGGTCACGTCCGGGCTGTCGATACCCGCCTGGTCGAACACGGCGGCGTCATCGGCGGTGAGCAGTACGGCGGCATGCACATGGGCCTTGCGCAGCTCGATCAGGCCGGTGTTGCTCTCCCGAATGATGGTGGCCATGGTCTTGGCATGGCTGCGCAGCTTGGCCAGCGGCGAGAAAAACGGCTGCCGCCCCTCAGGATACCACTTGGAGCCATACACATCAATATTGCCCCGCGTTCCTTTGACATCCACCAGGTACACCGCGTGAGGCGCGAGGATGGCGATGTCGATTTCGAACACCTCCTCACCCTGGCGCATCTCGAAGTTGTGGAAGATCAGCCAGCCATCGGGAAGATGATCCCGAAGGAAACCGATGGCCTGGCGTTCAGATTCGTTTGCGGGTTGCCCGATGGGTATGACCTTCGCCATTAGCGACCTCCCTCCTCAATGGTGCGCTCGACGAGGGTGCGAGCCTGGTCTTCTTTTTCCTGAGCCTCAGCCCGTTTATATCCAGCATTCCAGACCAACTCGTTGATCTCGGCTTCGAGGGCGCTGTCGCATCGGGGAATAAGCAGGCGTAATACGTCGGGTGCCGACAGATGCGGGATGGAGCTCCCAGCGGCCGTCCGAATCAGTTGCCGGTAACCGACATCCGTAAGGAATAGGTACGCGTAGAGGTAGCCGGGGAGAATTTGCGAGTTCTGCGCACTTAACCTCAGTACATCTACCGATACGCAACCACCGGCGAATCGCCGGTCAGCCCAAACACCACGACCAATAATGCCGCCGACTTGCCCGCTTCGAGCAAGAAGCAGGTCGCCTTCCTGAGTCGCCCACTCGCTCTCGTCAGGCAGTAATCGATTGGATAGGAAGCGCGTCGGCTCATAACGCTGGCGGAAAATTTCGCCGCTGGTCAGGAATGGGGCACCATACTCCTCATCGACGAAGACCTGTTTGAGCCGTCCGGTTTCGCTAATCGCGATTCCGAGGGTCGAAAATTCATCCTTGCGTGGAACGCCAGCGATCAGCCGGTCACTTTCTTGGGCAACGGCATCGTGGAAGGTCGCCTCCAGCCGCTTGAGAACCAGCGTGGAGGAAGCCGTCGAACACGAGAAGACCCGATGTGACAATGCCAGCTTTTCGGGAAAGCCAAACTGGCCATTTACCATCTGTCCCGCCGTCTTCAGCAACTCTGCCGCTTCTACTCTCAGATCGGCAGCACCTTGAATTAGATCATGGGCTTGATCTTCAATCGCTCCCAATCTTGGGACAGGAAGATCCGATACATGGTGGGGTTCAATGTGCTGGATGATTGCCCCGTATGTTCCTGATACAACAATCGGAACACCAAACCGGCTGGAAAGGTACGCATAGAGATAGCCGGGCTTGATAACTTCTTCATTGGGTACAACACGCATTACGTGCTCGGAGCAGGCAACTCCATCCATGTCAGGACGTGCAAAAGCCATCCTGCCCACTGTCCCTGAGCGAGTAACAAGTGTCCAGCCTTTCCCAACTGTGAACCTTGGGTTTGAAGCCACTTGCTTTTTTGAAATGAGAGGCAGATACGAGAGATCTGCCGCCAAAATATCCGTGCTACCCATGAAGGGGACTCCATGTTCTTCGGAGTCGACCCATAAACGACTTTCACGTCCAGCGTGATATATGTCTGCTGTGACGTGGGATAACTTTTCAGTATTAAGCCGCTTCAGAAGTTCTTTAGCTTCAACAGCGCCTGACATATACGGGCCGCAGTCAAGGCGACGACCGTTGTTTTCAAGCCATATGCTTGGAATCGCTCTGCACTGAAATTTTCTGCTCATAACGTCACCTCGCCGGTTGCGCGGAATTCCTTGTATTTCTCTGCCACCAGCGGCAGCTCGTCATGAATGCGGCGGTTGCGGCGCGTGGTCCGGCGGATTTCCACTTCGCCGCCTTCACGAACCCGCTCGATCACTTCCTCATCGAAAACCAGTTCCTCACCATCGGGGGCTCGCTGGAACAGGAGATTGCCCCGGGCGTCGACACCGGCCCGATCCACTACGGCCATGAAGACCTTGTATTCGGGATGCTCAGTGTTAATCAGCTCCTCCTGGCTACGGCGGCGCAGCACCAGCAGGCTGGGTAAGGCGGGCGTCAGGCCGTACTCCTTCACGGTGACCTTGAATGGCTCCACCGGCAGGTCAACCGAGGCCAGGACCTCGCAGTGGCGCAGAATCCACCAGCGCACGTATTCATCGCCGGGGTTGCCCAGCAAGCCATCGGGCAGCAGGATTCCGACGCGTCCGGTGCCTGGCTTCACCCACTGCAGGGCGCGCTCAAGGAACAGCACCTCGGGCGGCACGCCGCCGGTGTTCAGGTTGCCGGTGTTGCGATAGCCACCATCTTCATCTCGCTCCCAAACATGGCCCAGGTCATAGCGCTCCAGGATGGAGGTGTCGCTCACCGTATCTTGGGTCGAGAACCAGGGGTTGAGCAGAACCATATCCATGCTGCCCAGCGGCATAGCCGGGCGGGCGGCTTCGATGCCATCCAGATCGCCGTCCGGGAAGGTGCGGGCATCGATGCGGAACACACGGCCGGGGTTGCCGGTGGTGAACAGCAGGTTCATGCGACTGGCCACGGCCAGGAAGGGATCGATGTCACAACCCAGGGCGTTGCTCGCCGCCCACGCGGCGGTTTCGTTTTGCGCCTGGCGGATCTGTTCGTTGGTGGCTTCGTCGGGTGTGGTGCCCATGGCCGCCAGTTTCTTCTTGAAGATGTGCGCGGCGGTCATGGCCAGGAAAGTGCCGGTGCCGCTGGAGCAGTCCATGATGCGTTCGCCAGGTTGCGGGTCGAGCATCTCCACCGCCATTTCGGCCACGTTGAGCGGCGTGGGATAGCGGCCCTCGCGGCCGTCCATCACGCTACGGGCGACAGCACGGAAGGCCCCGGTGCGGTAACGTGGCTGGGTTTCGCTTAGGTTATAACGGGCCAGCTCCATGACCACGCGGGCGGTCTCGTGGGGTTCCAACGTCAGATCCCAGCCACGAGTCAGCAGGTTCGGTTGCCAGGCCTTGGCGGCGGCAATGGATTCGTTGATGCGCTGGGCAATGGCCTGTTGGCCCGCCTCGGTGAAAGGCTCGTCGCCCCTGATCCAGAATTTGCGCTCGCCGGTGGGCAGCGTCTCGTCGTGGATCTTGGCCAGCATCAGCACGGCCAATTGCTTGAAGGAATCCTTGTGGTCGAGACCCAGGTTGCGGTTCAGGTACTGGCGGCAGCGCAGCAGCGCGTCTTCCAAGTCCTCCGCCTCGGCGCTGACCTGAATGACACCGCCGGTGCGGTCGAGATCGGTGGTTCGTTCGCCCGGAACCGGCCAGACGCCCAAGGGCTTGGCTCGGACCTCGAAGCGAGTACGCTCGACCTGGAACAGGAACTCCTCCTGGCCGTTGGTCCACATGCCCAGCGTTGCGCCGGGGATCAGCTCCAGCAGCTCTTTGAGTTCGCGCAGATCGGCGTCGGCCTCGGCAATGGAACGGAGTTTGTCGCGCTTTTTCTGATTCTTGCAGACGATGATTCGCTGCA